>OBLI01000103.1_pt1 | contig 87086 bp, 98 predicted proteins | sample 1519701 | NCBI WGS metagenome assembly OBLI01 (sample SAMEA3663005, study PRJEB22513) | pig gut metagenome | biome: pig gut; feature: pig-associated habitat; material: faeces | place: France | collected 2012
GCGGGCCAATAGCCCGTCCGCCTAACATAATTTCTCCGTATCCATTGTAAGAAGTTTACACTGCAAAAAGTGTCGGTGTAAATTTTTTACTTATTTTCTTATTATATATCATTTTCTGTGAATCAGTACATATTTTACACGGATATTTATAAAAATCCACATTCTGTCTAGCGGACTTACCACGCCACCAGCCCCGCGGTTCAGAACACGGGTATAAATCATGGTGGTGCTCACATCGCTGTGGCCGAGATGTTCCTGTATGGTGCGGATGTCGTAGTCTGATTCTAGCAGGTGAGTTGCAAAGGAATGGGGAAAGTGTGGCAGCTGGCGTTTTTGTTGATTCCCGGCTTCGAGAATGGCGTTTTTTACGGCGCACTGCATAAGAGATTCGTCTACGTGCCAGCGTCCTTCCTGACCTGTCAATTCGTTTTTCCAGCGGTTTTTCTGCGGAAAGAGCTACTGCCATTTGAGTTCCTTGCTGCCTGAAGGATATTTTGAGTCAAGGGCATTGGGAAGGCTTACGGCTTCGAATCCTTCGTCCAAATCCTTCTGGTGAATTTTTCTGACTTCCTCAATCTGTTTTCAGTTTTGCCGTGACCGACTATATGTGTTTGATTCAGGACGCTTTTCCTGGAATCTTTTTTTGAATTGCGATTCAGGCTTTGCTTTTTTATTTTGAACGGGAACTTTATTTTTTTCTCACAAGAAAGACTGTTTTTTCTAAAAAAACAGCCCTAAGTTGTTTTTTTTTAGAATTAGTATTGACAACTTGGGGCCTTATATGTGTTATGGCATAAATATTTCTTATACAGAATTGGATTTCATAAATACTTTTTTTCTTTATAAAAATTATGTACGATTATTTGAAGCGTATGCTTCTATTATTATAATTTTCATAAGCGGCGTAGAACCACATTCTATTGCTACTTTGTTTCGCCTTAAAATTATATATTATTCTAGCAAGCAAGCTCGACTTGCTTGTGTCTTCTTAATACCATGATAAATCAAAAATTACAGTATGTTCAGGAATATAGTATTTAGGTCCACCTCGTTCTACAGATGCATATCCTCCGAATATCCATCCAAATTTGCCAGGTTCATATTCGACTTTCAACCAATGATCTGTTAATCCGTCTATCGTTTCTGTTTCTTCTGTTATTGCAACTATATCATGGTTTTCTTGTGGAGAACGTGTACCTTCTTCGAAATTATGAAGAAGGAATACTTTCTTGCCATCAAGTCCCGGTTTATCTCTTACGTTTAATCTTTCCCATACTGAGATTCTCTGTTTTAGTTTTCGAATTGTCCATTTTTTTGAAGTTTGAATTTCTTCGATTATTTCATATCGATTATCATAATATGGATCTGTAACTTCTCCTAAAAACTCTGGGCTTGTACAAATACATCCAACAGTATTTTCTAATTGAATTTTATACCATAATTCACCTGCAGGGCTTCCCCATCTGCTTTTAGGCTTATTTAAATATTCTATTGTGCATACTTCTAAGACGTTGATATTGTCATTATCTTTTAATTTTCCAATACTTTTATTGAAAGTATAGTTTTCATACATAGTTCGATCGTTTTCTTCTAGTAAATCACCTACTTTTATATTATTAATTATACATTTACGGATGGTTGTTTTGACTCCGTTTTCTTCAGACGATGTAATAATTGTTCCATTTCCGTCTTTATAATTCGGAGTAGAAAATACCACTTGTGAAATAGAAAATAAAATAATTAGTAAAATACTTTTTTTCATTTTTCCTTCCTAACAAAGCAGGCCAGTGGCCTGTCGCCATAACAAAATTTCTCCGTATCAGTTGTAAGAAGTTTACACTGCAAAAAGTGTCAGTGTAAATTCTTGCATCATTTTACTTATTCCTTAGTATACAACACTTTCACGAATGTATCCAGATTTTTACACGGATACTGGTAAGTTTTACATTTTATCCAGAGGACTTACCACGCCACCGGCTCCGCGATTTAGAACATGGGTATAAATCATGGTGGTGCTCACATCGCTGTGACCTAGAAGTTCCTGTATGGTGCGGATGTCGTAGCCTGATTCTGGCAGTGAGTTGCAAAGGAATGGCGGAAAGAGCCACTGGCATTTGAGTTCCTTGCTGCCTGAAGGATATTTTGAGTCAAGGGCATTGGGAAGGCTTACGGCTTCGAATCCTTCGTCCAAATCCTTCTGGTGAATTTTTCTGACTTCCTCAATCTGTTTTCAGTTTTGCCGTGACCGACTATATGTGTTTGATTCAGGACGCTTTTCCTGGAATCTTTTTTTGAATTGCGATTCAGGCTTTGCTTTTTTATTTTGAACGGGAACTTTATTTTTTTCTCACAAGAAAGACTGTTTTTTCTAAAAAAACAGCCCTAAGTTGTATTTTTTTTAGAATTAGTATTGACAACTTGGGGCCTTATATGTGTTATGTGATTTTACATCTTAGATTTATTTTGGTTGTTCATATCCCAAAATAGTATATTTTAATAAGCAAAATGCAGCTGCTTGCTTTGCTTCTTTCTTTGAATTTCTTTTACATGTCCAATAAGTTTCATACTCTGGAACTTTACAGAAAACTTCCCAAACAGGTCTACCTTCCGAATCATATTCGATAGGTTGCTTTGGTTCAGAATATTCAGGAACAGAAATATATTTATTTTGATTTAAAGACAAAAGCTTGTTCCTAGAATTTTCCAAATTTAAATTATTTATATTCCCAACAATATTCCGCATTTCTAAAATTTTCTGATTTTCATTCTGTTGCTTTTTTGTATCATTATTTAATTCAAGCATTGTTCCGCAAACATTTTTTATAATATTTTTATCGAAATCACAAGAAAGGGCTACAGCTCCAATAATTGCTTCAAACAAATCTTCTTTTGCAGCTTGTTTATTTTGTACTTTATTTTTTTCATCAGCTCCGCCAAGAATTAAATATTGAGCAAAATTTAAATTATCAATATGTTTTGCGAGAGCTTCTCCATTAACATATTGAGCTTTTATTTTTGTTAATTCACCTTCGTTTTTGGTTGATACAAATTGGGCAGAATTATTGTATGAACCATAATTTTTAAATTCTGGGGAACAGAGCAAGCGGACAAAATATGAGTCAAGAACTGAATCTCCAATAAATTCCAAAACTTGATTATGTTGCCATTCTGGATGTTCCTGAGAATAAGAACGACGAATAAATGCTTGAATAAGGAGTTTATCCTTTTCTTTTGGAAATTCTTTCCAACCAATAATTTCCTTAATAGTAGGTAATTTTTGTTTTAATTGTTTAATTGTCATAAAAACCTCCAAGGACAAAAACACTATGGAGGCACACTGAGCCTTTAAATTAGGATCTAAATATCAATGCCCAGTTTTTCAAGATAGATTTTATTAAACATCATATTTGGAACGAGTTACTACCCATAAAATCGCAACAAATAAAGTCAGTTTAAACAAATTATTTTGAAAAATGTGCCTACAATCAGTATTTAAGCATGTCTTTATTTCCCTGTCAATCAGCGCCCCAGTGCGGGCGTCCACATAACAATATTTAACCGCAGGCAGCTTGACTGCCTGTCGGCTTTGAAAATTATGTTAGGCGAGATTAGTTCGTATGATTTATAAGCCAATCTTCTATATCATCTTTAGACATTTTTCCAGAAGCCACATTTAATCCAAAAGATTTTCATTTAGGACACCATCCATTCCGCCAGTTTTTGTAATAAGGGAACTGTGAAGTTTTACAACTTTTATATTTCTTAACCTCTCAATCCATGCAAATACAGCTTTCCATAAAAATCTTGAAGAAATACGTCGAGTCAAGGCACGCGTACGCTTAGAGCCTTGACTTCGCCGTTTTTAGGGTTTGTAATAAATCCTAAATAAAAAGACAAGCTGTCTGCATTACAATAAAAAATCCTGCAACTCCATAGAGAGAACAAAATGAAACTTCATGTTTTTTAATCTGTAAAATGACGATTCCGATTATTGATAATCCAATTACAGCACAATCAATAATCATTAAAGGGACTGCAAGAGAATTAAATCTTCCAAGCCATTTTAATACGTTATTATATCTCTGTTTATAGTTCTCTGTATCTTCCTTTGAAAATAGGCCTTTATTACAGTTTTCGTCGATTCTGAAAAACATTTCGCCCATACATTCAAGTGCAATTTTTCCAGGAAGAAGGCTTTTCTTTCCTTGGAATTGTGTAGTCATATAAAAAATATTTACAACAAAAACACTTGCTAATATGCATAATCCAGTAATAGCTTTCCAACCTGGAAGATATGGAGACTCAGAAAATAAAGGCACCAGGCAGCAAAAAAGTGCAACAATAATCAATGTAAATTGAGAAATATAAACTGTCAAAACTTCTTTCTTTACAAGCTTATCCATTAAGTTTTACTCCTAAATCAATAAGCCAGTTTTTCATTTTTTGTTCATCGAAATTAGATACAACGAATTCTTGTCCAATTTCAGCAGATTTGAATCTAGATGGATTCTCAACTTTATTACAGTAAGAAATATCAGCTCCACGGAAAAATTCTGGTAATTCCCAAATTGTTTTTGAGTACCCGAGTTTTGTAAGTCGATATTTATCGGTATAGTTGAAAGTACCAAAAATTTTCCCACAAATAATTATATTGTCACCTTTTTCATATTTTTTATTCTGATAATGTAAATGTGTTTTTATATCAGGGTATTCTTTCAGTTCTTCAGTAATATCAGAAACGTGAATTATATTATCAACAATCATATAACCCCAGATTGCATGTACTTCATACATGGCAGAATCATAGGTTATTTTATTGTTTTCTAAGAAAGTCTTTTTGAAGGAGCCAAAAAATAAGAATACATCACCAGTTTGCAACCCGTGTGAGAGCAGATGGCTAGATGCTTTATCGCTTTGTCCGAAGGCAGCATAAGAACGCATGTTTTCAATTGTTTGGAGTTCAGGATCGAAATGGAAAACCGTATTTGAAAGTCCTTTTCTGGCAGGATTAGAGGGTATGTTTATTTTCTCCGAAATACCTAATTGATTGAATATTTCTTTAAGACTTAGGTATTTTTCATTTAATAAAAATTTAATATCTTCAGGCTTTTTACCAGTACTATCAGGATTTGTTTCAGGTATTGGAAATGAAATCATTTTAGAATCCATTTCTTCTGGTAAAATGATAGATGGAAAGCCACCGTATGTGCTATCAAAACCTTTTCTGCTAAAAATAACATTCATAATACTTCCTTTTTAGTCCAACACCCAACCAGCGTCTACCATATCCATTACGGAATTAAATGTTGCAATAGTTTCTTCACTTGGCATTGGAATAAAGCCTCCGTTTGCAATACCTTTAATCACTATTTTAGGCTCAATTTCGGTTACTATGCCATAATTGTGTTCCTCATCTTTTACCATAGCGCTAGGAAAAAGTTCAGTCCTTGTTTTTTCTTTTTATTCTTCACTCCATTTACTCATAGTTATATCTCCTTATGAGTGTATTATAACATGAAAATCAATATCAGCGGTGATACGGAGTTGATTTTTTTTTCTTAATATTACAGACTGTAAAAGTAACGTTTAAGAAATGAAATCTATAGGAGAGTTATTATGTTTTCGTCAATTGAACTGACTATGCTTCGGAAGGTTGATACAAAACTTCCTGTAAATTTATGGATAGATGAAAATAGCGAACATAAGTCTAGGCTCATGTTTCAAAATAACACTTCAGATACACTCACAAAAAAAAGCGATCTGATACCTATCTCGGTAGAAGATTGTCCGTCAATTTTAGCAAAGGGTAATACTTTAAGAATTTCATCTGATGAGTTGAAATCTGTTCAATCTTTTATAACTTTGAATAAAGAGATTTTCTTACAATATATGAATGATACTCATTTTGGTATGCAAGATTTTTTTGCTTCAATGAAGCTATCTTCTTAATAAAAAAAGGTATCTATTATGTATTATGATGAATCAATCAGCAGAGAACGCAATGACCGTATAAATAAAATCATCCGTCTCATCCAAAAGGCAGAAGCCAAGAACGAAATTATAAATAAAACAACTCTTCAAAAAGAAGATATTGGGAGTTCAGCAACTCTTGGCCGCGAGCTTTCTAGGATTGGAGATGAAGGCGAACAGATTATTACTTTTGATAAGCATAAACTTACATTCAGAATGAATAAAAACTGGAAATCTGCAAAGCATATCAAAATTGATTCATTATCAGATTATGGTTCGCTTGGAATTATGAAATCACTTTTGGAACAATACAAGAATACTCCCTTGTATAAGAGTGTTATTGATAAAATTGAAGCGCTTGCAGAAATGCCTATTGAAGATTTTTCTCGCATTGCAGTTCCCCCTAAGCCAGAATACAACAAAGAGGATCAGAAAAAGTTTTCAAAGATTTTTGATTATATGACACAAAATCTTAAAATTCAGTTTTATTACAAAGGCCGCTGGCATGGCGATGAAAGAAAAAATCGTGTTGTTCGTCCGTATCAACTTTTACTCGATAATGGTACCTGTTATCTTTACGGCTATGATGAAGAAAAACAAGATGACCGTCTTTTTGTTCTTAGACGTATGGAAGAAATCCGACTGAAAAATAACGAAAGTTTTGATTTACCAGCAGATTATGAGTTTTCACTTAAACACGGTTTTAGCAAATTCGGTGCTTATACTTTCAAAGAGCCTGTAAAATATAAAATTGAGTTTTACGGAAATACACAGGTTTGGATTAGCGAAAACAAATGGGCAGATGATCAGATATTAGAAACAACGGAAAATAAAACAATACTTACTTTCACTTCAAGTCAGGATGATAAGATTCTTGAATGGATTTTATCCTGCGGAGCTGACGCAAAGCCGATTGAGCCAGAGATGTTTGTTCAACGCTGGAAAGATAAAATCCGTAAGATGTCAAAATTGGCAGAAACCTAATTATAACAAGTCCAAAAAAAATTCATAAGCGAATCATATTGTTCAATGATAGGATTTGCATAACGATGGTAGAAATCTACAGTTTTTACCTTTTCATATTCACTTGAAAGTTGAATTTGTTCCTCAAGAGATGGCAAAGGAACAAGCAATTTTTCAAGACTTCCTTTCGATAAAAGATGTTTCTGACTCGTGAGTTTTAATTCCTTGATAACCTTATCCGATGGAATAAATTCCAAGAAGGCTTTTAGATAAGGCGGAAAAAGTTTTGTTATATCAGGTCGAATTATCAGAGAACTTCCGTTCGGAACTACAACAATAGTTGTGTCTTTTATCAAAACTGCAATTTTTTTTCCAGTTGAATATATTTTTCTTGAAATAACAACATCATTTTTCTGAACGCCGTAGTGTTCTTCGAGTTCATTCCTTGAAGTATTTTTCCAAATTTTTGATTTTATTGAGATGCCTTTAGTTATTTTTGAAATTTGCTTTAAGGGGATGAAAAGAATTTTATCGTTCATGATTTTTTGTTGGGCTATGCATACAACCTGAACCTAACGATGAACTTCCACACCAGCGGCACTTATTACCGCCGGAACCATGATAATGTTTCTTTGTAGGGCTGTGCATACAACCAGTGCCATAAGAAGCAGAACCACAGAAAACACAATGTTTTTCATCATCAATGTGTTCATGTTTTTTAGTTGGACTCTTCATACATCCACTGCCATAACTTGCAGAACCACAGTATTTACATTTAGAAGCCATATATTTTTCTCCTATTTATTTTATTTTACATCATAAATGTATATCATATATGATACAGAGTTATATTTTTTAGAAGGATTTTTTCTTGTAACACAAGCGGGCCAGTAGCCCGTCCACATAGCAACTGGTTGTACCGCAGCGGGCTTGATCCGCTGCCGGCTACGAACCTTTGAAAATCATTAAGGCCCCAGGTTTATCATGCTAAGATAGATAAGTCCATCAGGGCACAATATCCTAATTAATTCGACAGGGGGACCTTAATGATTTTCTATAAGAACCAGCATCAATTTTACATTGGAATCGACCTTCACGCAAGAACCGCTCCATAAATGTCGCGAGCAATTTTGTTGAAAAGCCTAAAAAATGCATTGCATTTTTTTTAACGGCTTTTTCATAAGAGCATGTACATCTGTGTCATCAACAACATCGGAGAAACTGTATTCCACAAAAACATGGAATGTTCCAGAGATAATCTGGAGCTTGTGACTAATACTTTTGGAAAAGACATTGTAGTCGGCGTTGAATGCATTTTTACCTGGTACTGGGTTGCAGATTTTTGTGCGGAGCGTGGAATCGATTTCGCGCTGGGACATGCCTATTACATGAAATCAATACACGGAGGAAAAACAAAAAGCGATAAAATCGATTCAGAGAAAATTGCAAACATGCTTCGCGGAGCGAGTTTTTGAAAAAAAACTCGGTAAAGAAAAACGTAAGTTTTTCTGACGAATGTTCCCGATCGCATATGCTTATCCAAAAAAAAGCGTGCAGTACGTGACCTGCTCAGATGACGGCTTTTCTTTGTCCGACAGCGCGCCGAACTTTCCGTTTAGCTTCAAAATACCGCTAGCGGCGGGGGCAGGTCTTTCGTGGGTGAGTGTAGAAATGTTGCGGATAATGCATTACCATCCACAGCAAAAAAACTTTCCAGATTTACAAATTTATTTTTTCTTTCAATTCTGTAATCAGTTCTTTTAAAGCCTCGCCGCATTTGGTACAGTTCATTTGTTTCCTCCTTGACATACTATAAAGATTTATTTCTTTGAAAATTATTTTACATCGAGCTTTTTTCTTGTATTGAGAATTTAGGAATAGGATAGTCGGGAGTTATCTCCCATTTTTTTAACAGGATGATTTTTTACTCCCGAAATTTCTGGGAGCAATCCCCCTACAAAACCATTCCTTTTCATAGTATACTTATGCTTATGAGAAAAAGCATACTTCTTGTTGATGATCACGCACTCTTACTGAACGGAATTAAAAACTGGATAGAAAATCATTCGGATTATAAGGTGGAATTTCAGGCAAGTAACGTTGAAGACTGTAAGGAAATCCAGAATCAGTTTGAGAAAGGAAGCCTTAAGGCTGATGAATTTCTTGCGGTCGTTGATATTTCATTTAAGACTGTAGATTCTCAGATGGAAAATTCCGGTTTTGACATCATCAAAGAATTTTCAGCTCTGGGGATTCCCTGCATTGCCTATTCCAGCCACGACTCCGGCGGCTTTATTGAACACGCAACAAGCTCTGCCGTGGGGGCAAAAGGCTTTGTTTCAAAAACGGCAGATGAATCCATTCTGCTAGCAGCAATCAATTCGGTGGCAAATGGCGGAATTTATATTCAGGCTGAGCTTGTAACCGGGCTTCTGGAAGTGCGCGACATCACCCAGACCTTCACTAAAAAGGAAAAGCTCGTCGCCGACACGCTGACTATCCACAACACAAATGCCGAAGTTGCCGCCGCCCTGGGAATTGCGGAAAAAACTGTCGTAAATTATCTGACAATTTTGTATGATAAGGCAGGAGTAGAAAATAAACTCAAGTTTCTTGAAAAAATGGGAAGATTATGAAATCCAAAAAGATTGCATTCACAGGACTTTTATGCCTCCTTGCCCTTTTATTGAACATTGCAAGCGCAATGCTGGCCTCCACCCTCAAGCTCCCGGCCTTTTTAGACACAATTTTTACCGTTTCAATCACCTTTTATTCAGGTCTGATTCCCGGAATCATCGTAGCGGCTCTTTTTAACCCGGCTATGACACTTATCCGCTGCGCAATGACCGGCAGCGAACTCTTCCTGTATGATTTTTTATACGCTTTATGTGGAATTCTAATTGTTATTGCCTGCTGGCTTTTCAGCCGCAACAAAAAAGAGTTTCATTTTAATCGCCGCGTCACCCTTCTTTACCTTCTGATAATCGTTTTCTTCTCAACCTTTATAAGCTCATTTTCTGCAAGCGCACTGGACACCTTTATCCGCCCGCTTTTTGAAAAAGCATCGGGCTTTTCGGCAATCGACGACATTTCCCTGATCTTTCAGAAATTGAATTTCAGCGTATTTTTGTCCTATCTTTTACCCCGCATTCCAATTACGCTTTTAGACCGTTTTATCTGTACCTTTGCCGCATACGGCATTTATTCGGGGCTTCGTAAATGACAGAGCTTGATTTGCAGGATTTAACTTCCGCCCTCAGTCTTTACACTTCATTTTTTATCTTTCTTGTCGTCCTTACTTTTGCAGCCTTTATCATCCTTATGGTGGTGATTTTGATTCACAACATTAAATCCCGCAAAAATCCTAAGAATAACCGCCAATTTATTGAAGAAACAATTGCCGTGCAGGAAGAAGAGCGCCGCCGCATCAGTCAGGAACTTCACGACACGGTAAGCCAGAACATAAAAGCCCTGCTGCTTACCCAGAAGGAAGTCAAAGACCACTGCAGGGACACAAATCTCCTTACAGAACTTGAAAAAATCATCAGCCTGGAAAAGAAAAATCAGAAGGAACTGAGGGCCATAATCCAGAATCTTTCTGTTCCTGCCCTTGCAAGCATTCCCTTTAAAACCGTCATAAATGATTTGTGCGAGCAGTTTTATGCCCAGAGTAAAATCCCCTGCAAATTTTTTGTTGACCCAGACCTTTCTTTAGACACCTTCACCACTGAACAAAAACATCATATCCTGCGCATTATTCAGGAAGCCTTGAACAATACCCGGGCCCACGCTAAGACCGAAGAAACGAGCGTTGTTATAAGAAAAATTTCTGACCCGCAGAAAAACAGCAACCTGATTCGCATTATGATTTTTGATGACGGACTGGGTTTCGATTCTGAAAAACAGATGGCTCCGGGCAACGCGACTTCTCACTTCGGCATGAGCGGAATGGAAATGCGGGCTAAGCTCCTGGGTGGCAATTTTTCTGTAAACAGCTCGCCAGATACAGGAACCGAAATACAGCTGGAGCTTCCCCTGCAGTAAAGCGGAGAGTAAATGAAAAAGAACCGCCCGAAGAAATACGAGGAGAGCCTTAAAAACTGTATTTTACTCGCACGAATAGAATTCTTCACAATTTCTGCAGACCCAGATGACCAATATCAGAACCAGCTTGCAGAAAAAATATTTCAAATACAGAGAAAAATAGAAAATAAACAAAAGGATAACGGGTTTTTTGGCGGCCGCTACGGAGTAAAGTGGTATCAGCAGCTCTTTACAAAGTTTGCGACGAACTTAGGCATTTCAAAAATGTGCCCCATTTACCGCCTGCCAGGCTTTTACGCTTTTGACAACGCAAATCCCCGCCGCGTCTACCAAAAATGGTGCGCCGCCTTTGACGGTCTTCTTTCTAAAAGCGACATAGACTTAATCGTTTCTGCCGCCATAAAAAATGACGATAACTTCTACGAATACGGCATTAAAGCCTGGGAAAATATGCAGGAACAAAAACGCTGGAACCTTACCGGCGAACTCATTACCATCTGGCGATTTTGGAAAAAGAAAATTAAGAGAAAAGATTAGCCTGTTCTTGACGATTTCTTTTTTCAGCATTATCATTTTACTCGGATAAAACCGAGTCGGAAATATTCGAGTAAAAAGGAGATGCATATGGCAATAGGGGAAGTTTTCTTTGGAAGAAAAGAAAATATCAAAGCAATTTCAAGATTTTTCAATTCAGATAATAATGATGCAGCCCTAATTTACGGTCGTCGGCGGGTTGGCAAAACAGAACTGATTAAGCATTGCCTGAAACAAACAAAAACAACTTCTATCTATTATGAATGTAAAGAAACCTCTGAGCTGAATAATGTCAAATCCCTTTGTGAAATCATTTCAGAAACTTTTGGTCTGCCGCCTTTAGCCTTTGATACCTTTGAATCAACACTTGCTTTTCTCTATAAGCAAGCTGCAAAAAAAGAATTAATCCTTGTGATTGATGAATATCCTTATATCAGGAAAGTTGTAGAGGGATTAGACAGCATTATTCAGTCTTTTATCGACAATAACAAGTCTACTTCCAGATTAAAGCTGATTTTATGTGGCTCTTACGTAGAAACCATGAAGTCTTTGCTCTCGGAAGAAAATCCGCTCTTTGGTCGTTTTGATTTAGTTATGAATCTTAAAGCTATGGATTATTATGAATCAGCTCTCTTCTATAAAGATTTCAGTGATGAAGATAAGGTTCGCTTATATTCTGTTTTTGGCGGAATCCCTTATTACAACAGGCGCATAGATTCATCAAAGACAGTTAAACAGAATATAATTGATTTGATTGCCAGTCCCGGCAGCCGTTTTGAAAATGAAGTTCAAATGCACCTGAAATCTGAAATTTCCAAAATGCAGAATGCGTATGAGGTTTTTGAAGCTCTGGCAAAAGGATTTGTTCGATTTAAAGATATTCTCTCTCAATCACAAGTCTCAAGTTCACCAACGCTTGCAGATGTTCTTGATAAATTAATAAATATGGATATCGTTGTAAAAGAATCTCCAATTAATGATGAAAATAACAAGAAGAAAGCCGGCTATTATATTTCAGACCAGCTGACTTTATTTTATTTCAAATACATTTACAGAAATCTTTCAAGACTTGCAGTAATGGAGTCTGAAGCTTTCTATGATAAATTTATTGAACCAGATTTTGAAGAACATTATGTTCCACAGGCTTTCGAACAGATTTGCCGACAATTTTTAATCCGTAAAAATCGCTCAGGAGAATTAGCTGATTCGTTTGAAAAAATTGGAAAATACTGGTATGACGATCCTATAAATCACAAAAATGGAGAGTTTGATGTAGTCACTGAAAACGATAATTCCTATATCTTTTACGAAGCAAAATTCCGTGAAGGTAAATTAGACAAAAATCTCATTTGGAACGAAATCCAGCAGGTAAATAGCACAGGTTTAGTTTGCAGCAAATACGGATTTTTCTCTAAATCTGGGTATAAAGAGATTGACGAGTCCCATAGGCAGCAGTTGATTCTTTATAAGCTGGAAGATTTGTATCAGTAAACTCGCCTTGTGTACGTAAGGTATTAACTCCCAATATAATCAGGAAAAATTTCCTTTTATTTCTTAAGAGTTTCCTCCCAATACAGAATAAAATTTTCAGTGTAAAATTGATTTTGTTACAAAAAAATGATTTTTTGCTGCATGACTTATTTATATTATGCAGGCAATTGTGGAGGAAAAATGCGAAAGATAACAGAAACAAAAAACATTTTTAAGGTGCTGGATATTGGCCACTTGGAAAACTATCACAGCAATATGCTTGCATGGCTTTTAGATGTTAACGGCGGCCATCATATTGGTTCAACTTATTTTAGAAATCTTGTCAGCGGTCCTATTCAAAAAAAATCTCAAAAAGAGATGGAAGAAACTGTTGATATGGACTGGGAATCATTTAGTGTGTACCGCGAATTCCCTGTAGAAAATGATGAGAAAAAAGGCTTTATCGACATTTTCTGCATTTCTGAAGAGAAAAAATGCGTAATCTGTATTGAAAACAAAGTCGAAAGCTCTGAACATTCAAATCAATTGCAGCGCTATGCAGATTTTGTAGAACAAGAATATTGCGAAAAAGGCTACAAAGCGCTCTTTATGTATTTTACACCAACAGGCGAAACTCCTTCTGATGCACGCTGGATAAAAAAGAATTACAGAGACCTGTATGACATTACCCGCACAGCAATAGGAAATATCGTTGACGGCAAAATAAGAGGCATTGTGGAAGATTACGGAGATGTTCTTCTTAGTCTTTTTGCTAACACACGTGATTTTAAAAGTTGCATCACAGAAGTGAATGAAAGCATCGTTGCAAAGGACTTTTCAAACTTAGAATGTGCCGGAATCACATCAATGAATACTCTATACAAAGATTCTTCACTGACCCGCTTCGCTCCTGCAGATACGACAGGCGGCTACATGAACACAACTGATTTGTACTACATCAATATCAAAATGGAAGACTCGCAACGAAAAAAAGGCACGCTTGCCTGTGTGCTTACATTTACCAATCACCCTAAAAATCTTGAAGAAGGCTCTGAATTTAGAAAATGCTTTCCTAACGCAGGACTGAATTTTCGTTGGTATAATGCAATCACAATTGAAGAGAAATTCTTAAACGATGGCGAAAAGTTACGGGATTTTCTTATGAGCAACGAATGTCAGGAGCGTTTAGGTGCCGTGGTAAAGAGCCTGCTTTCTAAGATGAAAGACGAAATCAAGGCAAAGGCTCTGTAGAGGAAAAAAACGCTAAGTCTTATAAATTGCGGTATTTGCCGCTTTTTATAGCCCTGCGTTGCAGGACACAGATTCGGAAAACGAATCTTATCAAGCTGAGGTAATTCATATGGAAGACAAAAAATCAACAGAAAAGGCTACTGTGGTTTATGAAAAACCGCAAGTTCTTGCACAGAATGATGCTTATGGAAGCTATGCTGCTGGATGTCCTGCCTATAAAGACGGCAACGGACACTGGTGCGCAGAGTGCGAACGCAGAAACTAAAACTGTTTCTTATAGTGGCAAAGCCCGCTATGTAAAATAAGGTGGCTGAAATAATTTTAGTGGTGAAGCGATATGGCAATAAAAGATGTAGAGAATGAACCTGGATATGTATACGACGATGAGAAGCCGTCAAAAATAGAAGATGGTAAGAAAATGTTTTCAAGTCATTTTGACAGGAATCGGGCTAAAGAACTCGGAATGTCAGAAGAAGAAATCAGACTTCATGAAACTGGTGTAAAAAATCGCGAGCATTTTATTTATTCAAATTAGGAACAAGCAATGTTATATCGACAAAAAAAAGATGTTCTAATTAGAAAGACAGAACACGGTGCATATATTCTCTCAAAAGAAAATTACAGCGAAAAAATTGTGAATGAAAGTGGATCTGTATTCTTATGTGCTCTTTCAAAAGATCCTCAATCAATAGAAACCCTTGCAGATACAATCTTAAAATCATTTGTCGGAGCTGACAAAGAAACGATAATTTCTGATGCCATAGAATTTTATGAAACTTTTGTAAAAGAAGGCTTTGTTGCAAAAGGCGAGACAGAAGCAGAGCTTAACGAGAAAGATGCGAGCGGAATTTATAATTCTGATTGTAGAGTATATAATGGAAGAAATAAAATACACTTTTTTATTCCTGGCTTGGACTTGCAATATCAGGGATTTTACTCCCTATTTTTTGATTATATGAAAAAATTTTCTTATCGTTTTATGGATAATATTGATGTTCCCGCTGTTTATGGTTCATTCAATAATATGATATGGAATGGTGGACGTGTCCGCAGAGGTGTTCAGCCAGCACTGGAAGAAATAAAATCGACGATAAAGACTTTAAATGATTTTGGAATAGCCGTTAGATTTACTTATACGAACAGCCTTGTTGAAGAAAAACATCTGCAAGATACTATGTGTAATCTTACGATGGAAATTGCAAACAATGGAATGAATGAAGTTCTGGTAAATTCGCCTTTGCTTGAAGATTATCTAAGAAAGACCTATCCAAATTTCAAATATATTCTTTCGACAACAGCTTGTGTACGCGATGTAAATAAAATAAATGAAGCGACAAAAAAATATGATTTGGTCGTCTTGGATTGGCGTGACAACAGAAATTTTGACTTCCTAAAAAAAATTCAGGATAAAGAAAAAATCGAAATTCTTGTTGATGAAAAATGCCCAAGTTCTTGTCCAAACAGAAAAGCAGATTATGCGCATGTCTCAAAGGTGAACTTATATCAGGCAACTTCAGATGAACTGAATTTAAAATGCATGAGAGCGGTTTCAGATGTTGCAGGATTTTATAGAGGATTGAAATTCAATCGTGACACAAATCTTACTTTCAATGACATTTACGGAAAATATTATGACATGGGCTTTAGAAATTTTAAGCTTATGGGACGAAATGAACAGGATTTATTAAGTCTGTTTGAAAGCTATATTTATTACATGGCAACCCCTGAATGTCGGGATATTGTACGCTACGACTTACTCACTTACTATATGGATTATTTAATTCGTGATTTTGGTGGAAACAGAACTTCTGCAATACGCTGGCACGAAGAAAATCTAAAAAAATCTTACGCACAAGGAAAATAGAATGTTTTATCGGCTGAAAAAAGATACTTATGTTCGAAACTATGATGGAATCGGATATATCACATCAACTGGAATATTCAATGACAGCGTTGTAAATGGAACTGGAGCTGTCTTGCTCAGCCTCTTAAATCGGCAGCCGCAATCTTTGGATGAACTTGTAAATAAGGCGGAAAAGATTTTTGATAGTGCGAACCATATGATTATTTACAAAGATGCAAAAGAATTTTATGACAATCTTGTTGAGAATGGGTTTGTTTTAAAAGGGAAAAATGAAGATGAATTAAATGCTAACGACATTGGTTTTACATACAACACTGTACTTCCTAAGACAATTCAAGATGATTTTACGCCATCAATTCAAAGAGCAGATACTTCTACGCAGGAGTTTTTAGAGAAATACTTTAAGGATAAGCCACATCTGACAAGCTTTCAGATAGAACTTACAAGTCGTTGCAACGAAAGATGCATTCATTGCTATATTCCGCACAAATATAAATTGTACAATATAAGTGATGAATTATATTATTCAACATTGGAACAGTTGTCAGAAATGAATATTCTTTCTGTATGCTTAAGTGGTGGGAAACCTATGATGCATCCTCATTTTAAGGAATTTTTGAAAGCTGCAAAAAAATATGATTTTTATGTGACGCTGCTTTCAAATCTCACGCTTTTAGATGATGAAACTGTTCAGATTATGAAGGAAGGAAATGTTTCAAGCGTTCAAGTTTCACTATATTCTATGGTTCCAGAACACCACGATGCTATCACGCAGTTAAAAGGCAGTTTTTATAAAACCCGTGATGCAATTCTAAAATTGATAGAAAATGATATTCCTTGCCATGTAAGTTGCCCCACAATGAAAGCTAACAAAAATGATTTTACAGATGTACTTGCTTGGTGCAATGAGCATAAAATTCGCGCACAGACTGATTACATTATGATGGCGGAATACAATCACGAAACAGAAAACCTTGCTAACAGACTTTCTGTAGATGAGGCTGGCGAAGTCATAAAATCTATAATGACTGGTGATATAGATTATCAAAAAAATGTTCTTAAGAATGACTTCCTTACAAACATGAACATGGCACAGTTCAATCCAGAACGTCGTTTATGCGGAGTCGGAATCTCGACTTGTTGTATGGTGGCAAATGGCAATGTTTACCCATGTCCTGGCTGGCAAGAAATGGTCTTAGGCAACCTGAACGAAACACCGCTTCAAGAAATCTGGGATAACGGCGAAAAAATCAAATGGCTTCGTTCTCTTAAAATGAAAGACTTAGGCGGTGGTGAATGCTGCAAGTGCGACAAAGCAGCATTTTGTGCTCCCTGCATGGTTCGAAACGCAAACGAATCTCCTACAGGAAACCCTCTTGAAATAAACAGACACTTCTGTGCAGTTGCCGCAAAAAACAAGCAGATTGTACTTGACTGGCGAAAAGCAAAGCTGAAGGAACTGGGGCATAAATAGATTCTTCGCTTTGCTCAGAATGACGCTGAATCAAGTTCAGAATGATATTCCAATGCAGAGTGGAGGTTGGCTATTGTCATGTTGAGTGCAGTGAAACATCTTTAAAAGGAGAGCTATGACCGACCTTCATGTTCACATCGGACAGTATGAAAAAGCATATTACTACGCAGACCGCGTGTTTTCCGTATTAAAGAAAAACGGCGTGGATGAAGTCTATTTTTCGTCTACAACAAGCTGTATCTTCTGCAAAGAAAGCACCAACATCCGATTCTCTGAACATGAAAGAAAAAATGCTCCATCCGCAAGTACGCTTTACGAAGCAATACGCTATGAGGTAAAAAACGCACTGGTTTGTGCAAAAGAAATCGGTATAAAAACTCATGCTCTTTATTGGGTTGTGCCGGATTTTCATTTTGCAAATTGCGCTCTTACCATAAAAAAGGCGATGGACGACGTTCCGTATGACGGATTTAAAATTCATCCGTTCGCACAAAAATGGAATTTAAAAGATGAAAGGACGGCAGGGCTTGCCGAAGAGATTTTTGACTATACGGAAAAAAATAAAAAGCGGATTGTAATTCATACTGGTGTTGATGATTTTTGCAGTCCGAAATTATTTGAAAAATATACTGCAAGTCATAAAGATGTACTTGTTCAACTTGCACACTGTCGTCCTTTGAGACAAACGGTTTATATGCTGGATCATTATGAAAATGTTTTCTGCGATTCTTCTATGACTAATAGAGAAACAATAGCAGAAACAGAAAATAATGGTTTAAAAAATCGTGCATTATACGGAAGCGATTTTCCTATAACTCATTGGAGAGAGTATAAACCTGATTATGATCCGACAGAAAAAGAACTGTCTGATTTTTTTATATTATGTATAACTTCCCCCAGGCTATCCTGCGATAAGGCAGGTTAACCGCGATTAAGCGGAGTCTGGGGTTTTAGGGGTGGTCACACCCCTAGGCGAAGGGGGTGCGGCGCAACGGAGTGCAACGCAGGGGGTCAAGACTTTCCCCCCTCACCTTAAATTCTGGAGGTAGAAATGAAAAAGCAACTTCTCAGTTTTGTAGTTTTGATTATGTTTGTATCTGCTTTTGTAAGTGGTGAGAAAAAAAAGAAAACTTTGTATAAGAGATTTACCGAATTATTTGATAAAAAAGTAGAAAAAGCTGAGAAAGAACTCCCTCCCAAAATCGAAAAAGGCATGGAAACCTTTACCGACAACCTGGAAGATTTTGAAAACGACATTCATGCCGAGCCCAAAAAGCAGAGCAAGTTCGCAAAGATTTTTAATTATATTGCAGATATTGATATTACTGAGACCTGTGCAAATGATTATGCACAAATAAATCCTGAAGATATTGAAAGAGTCGGAGCTTACACAGACGCCCGCGAAGAAAAGTAAGAAAGGACCGCCTATGATAACCATCAAGGGAAAAAAATACGCAATTTCAGAGGATACCGCCATCTCCTGGTTGAAAAGTGTTCACTTTCAGCTTGCAAAGCCGCTTGCAGAAAAAATGGGGCTTGAGCTGCCACCGGATTTTGTTTCGGATAATGAGGGAAAAAGACCGGGCGATTATGGAAGCCAGACTTATGAAGAGGCGCTAAAAAAAAGTGAAGAATATATCGCTATGAGGATAAAATGGGAGACCCGTAAAAAAGCTCGCCGGGTCTGCAGCTTGAAGCAGGAATACGTCTATATTGTCACAAGTTACGAGCGGGATGACGATTATTCGGCCTTTGCCTATGCTGCAATCGATAAGAATGAGGCTGTCAGCTTTGTTGAAAAGGAACAGAAAAAGTGGAGGGAAGGCTGGGCAACTCACGCCTTTTTGTGGAGATGCAAACTGGGGCTTTGGGGCGGCGAAAAAATCCTCTGGGGCATTTACAGTGTAGAAAAAAACGAATGGCTGACTGATTATTCAGTAGACGAAAACGAAAGCATTTTCTTTGAAGACCAGGTGCTGGTAAAAGCGCCCTACTCCAGCCCCAACACCGGTATTCTTGTCTGCCCGATGGAGGTAAAGGATGGGAGAAGGTCGTTTATGTCAATGCCGGCGAGAAATTTCCTATCAAGGTGAAGACATTTTTCTGCCTTTTCAGTTGATTGCCAGAGCGACATATAGGGCTTTGTTGATGTTTTTGCCGTCCTGCCTTGAATTTACGCGTAAGGCATCTAGAAAAAGAATAGAATATGATTTTTCAAGCGACCTGTTCTGCCATTCACGAACATCGGCCATGACTGATTCAGTGATATTTGAAATTGTTTCTGGAGAAACTTCAACACCGTAGACCTTGCTGCAGATGCCGCTGAATGTCACGGGTACTCATTCCGAAAGAATACATCGAAATAATCTGGTCGTTGAAAAAGTGGCGTGCGTTTTTCATGTTTTGGAATTATTACAGGTTCAGCTGTCATCCCATGGAAGTCAATCTGATCCAGCAACTGGTCGATGACATCTTTTTCTTTTATTTTGGCCAACATTGTACTCCTCCTTAAGAGTATCATATTTGTCAGCCATTTACACAGAAAATTTTACAAGGTCAAAAATCTACCTTATATTCTAATTAGCGGCGAGTCCTACCCTAAGTGGAATCTTTAAAAGCAGTGTACCCTACTGTGAGTGGGAACTTTAAAAGCGGAGAATCCTGCCGTTAAGTGGAATCGATAAAGCCGTTCAGTTCGCTGAGACGGCTTTTTTTATAAAAATATAAATCCGTATTTGTCACTATTCATTTATTTTTTCATTGTAAAATTCAACAAATCTGTATAATCGCCTGCGTCTGCTTTTCTAAGAGCATCAATATATTTTCTGCGTACTTCTGAAACGTCTACAAGATTCGTATCTCCCCAATAAAGAGTTTTTCCTTCAAGTTTCTGGAGTACTAAATCTGCCATAAGACGGGAAACACGCCCATTGCCATTTGGGAAAGGATGGATTTGAACAAGCTTATGATGGAGCCTGACTGCAATTTCATGATTTGAATATGTTTTGTTGTCAATCCAAAAATTTAAATCATCAAAAAGCTGCATGAGTTTCATTGGAATCTGATATGGTGCAACGCCAATATTTCTTTCAGTAATCCGGTATTCGCCTGCCCATACCCAGACATCACAAAACATTTTTTTATGAAGATTCCGCAAGAATGTATCTGAACAAACGTCCTTTTTCTTGTTAGATGCAAGCCAGAGCTGAGCCTGTGCTATATTTCGAGCTTCCGCCTCGTTTAGTTCCGAACGCAGTGTTATCCACTTCAGTTTGAGACCATTTTTCTCTTCTGCCGTAAGAGGTGTTGAATTATCGTCTGCTTCAAAAATGTCCATGTATCATTAATCCCAAATCTGTTTGATTTTTGTGTTTATTAAATCACTGGCAAAATCTTTTACCGCTTCATCTTCTGCAATTTCCTGATTTTCAAGAGCCATATTCACATTTACGGTTTTCAGAACTTCTGCGGCCTTTTTTTGAGCCTGTTCATCAACAAGATTCTGGAAAGTTGTTCTAGGCTTAAAGTAATACACGAATTCACAATTCATAGCTTCGGCGGCTTTCTTCATAGTTGAGAGTTTTAGATTGTCTTCATTAGATTCCATTTTTGTAATTCGCGGCTGAGTAACTCCAAGTCGTGCAGCTAGCTGACTCACTGTCATTCCGATTGCTTCGCGCACTGTTTTTATCCAGCCGGAAGGTTGAGGAACTATATTTTTTGCACTCTTTAAGTCAAAAGTTTTCTTATCCAAAGCTCTGATTTGTAAAACCCTTGTATCCATATAATAACCTATACATTATAATTTTATAGTATTATAAAATATTTAGATTATATTTTCAACTTAAAGTATTACTTTTCTATTATATAATGTTCAATATTATATAACCTTTATATTATTTTTGTGATACTCCGCATTTTTTAAGCCATTTTTCTACATCTTTTGAAAGAGAAGCTCCGCCGGAATAATAGATTGAAAGACCTTCTGTTAGTGTTGCTTTGGTGCAATTTTTGAAATTGCTGTAAGGCTTTGACCGAATCTTCCGCCTCAGTGTGAGCAGAATGGCATAATTGTTTTTCCTGAAAAATCATAACTTTCCAAAAGGGTTGCAATGGGCATTTGAATGCTTGCCCACCAGTTTGGATAACCTAAAATTATTGTATCATACTCTGCCCATTTTTTGCCGTCGATTTTTGTTTTGAGGCATGGCAGCACGGTAAGCAGAACGAAGATTTTTCCCAAAGTCATTCCAGCCACCGCCACAGTAAACACGGCGACTTCCTTCGCTGGATGAGCGTTAGCGAAGTGCGGAACAGCCGACCCTGCGTTAGCGGGGCACTTCGCGAGGAAAAGAATATGATTCTTGAAGATATAAACAATTTTAAGATAGTTCCTTTTACCTTTTTAAACTTGCTGCCACAAGGCGTGAAACCACTGCAAACAGAATGATTATTGAAATATAGTCCATTGCAAAAAGAACGTAGCCCCGCTCCAGATCAAAGAAGAAAAACTGCTGGCTAAGAATTAGATACTTCCAGACTCCGCGAGTAATGAAGGCGTAAAGACCGTAAGCACAGAACAGGGCAAGAATAATACGCGGAATGATTTTGCGCAGTTTGTCATCCTGAACTTGTTTCGGCATCTCATTTGTAGAAGATCCTGAAACAAGTTCAGGATGACAGTTGATGGGAGCAGTATGACGCATTTTATTTGTAATCACCCCCACATGCAGCCCGATATGCAGCGACATAAAAAGATAATACCAGTGACTAGAAAGCAGATGGGCGATTCTGGCAAACCCAAGCCCGCTCTGAATATTCAAAACAGTAAAAAGCTGATTTGAAAGAATAATTCCGCTTATCATCAAAAAGATTGTACAAATCAAAATGCAGCAGTTTATGACAGTCTGCATTACGCGGTAGGGATTGTATTTGCCGCGGAAGATAGCAGAGTACCAGCGACGGTTTAGCGCGATGTGAACTCCCCATAAGACAAAAAGCCCAACGCCCAAGATTTCGTGAACAATCTCCGCCGGAAAGAGAAAGTTTCCGCCCATAAGTACAATTGAAACTAGAGTCATCATAATGTCAAGCGGAAGCCTGATTTTGTTTAATTTATTCATATTTAATTATCGGATAAATTATTCAAATACTGTTAGTTTTTCCTACCAGGCCTTCTTTTCTTTTGAAGAATCCTGCTGCTTTTTCCGCTCTTCCACCATCTTCACAAACCATTCTACCATCGCAGGGTCTTGGTGGCTGAAAAAGGAACTGGTGGCTGTGTCCAGCGCGGTGATTTTTGCCATCTCTTCGGCAGTGAGGGTAAAATCAAAGACATTCAGGTTTTCTGCCATGCGTTCCTTGTGGGTTGATTTTGGAATAACCACAATTCCTCTCTGCAAGTGCCAGCGGAGCATAACCTGAGCTGTTGATTTTCCGTGCGCAGCGGCGATTTCCTTCAAAACAGGATTTTCAAAAAGACCACCGCGTCCCTCGCCAAAAGGGGCCCAGGCTTCAAGCTGAATACCGTACTTGTCATTCCATTTTTTTGCTTCTATCTGCTGATTCAAAGGATGACATTCCACCTGATTCACCATAGGCTTTATGCGGTTGAAGGACGCAAACTCCACCATGCGGTCGGTATAAAAGTTAGAGATTCCGATTGCCTTTAAAATTCCTTTTTCATAAAATTCTTCAAGAGCGCGCCATGCACCGTAAGCATCACCAAAAGGCTGATGAAGCAGCATGAGGTCAATGTAATCAGTCTTGAGTTTCTTAAGCGATTCTTCCACCGATTTCTTGCACGCCTCGTAGCCGTAATGCTCAATCCAGACTTTTGTGGTAAGGAAAATATCGCCGCGCGCAATGCCTGATTTTGCAATCGCGTTCCCCACTTCTTCTTCGTTGAAATAACTCTGTGCCGTATCAATCGAGCGGTAGCCCACTTCCAGTGCATCCGAAACACAGCGTTCAGCCTCTTCCTTTGTCACCTGATACACACCATAGCCCATCTGTGGCATTTTAATTCCATTAGATAATGTTACATAGTCCATATATGTCTCCTGAAAGTAAATTGTTTTCTAAAATAAGAGTAGCGTGCAGATAGCCCTTTTGTACAATAAAACTTTCGTAATGCGGTATTCGCCGTGCGCATAGCAGACATAGCAGGATACAGGGCGTTCCCCTTCGCTACGCTTCGGGTCGCTATGTTCGGGGTTCCGCCTTTCGGCTTCATTGCGCCATTCGCTCCGCTCATTCCGCAACGCCCGCCCTTGGCGGTCGCCCCTACCAGCGCTAACGCATTTCATTATATTTCTCTCTGTAAACTTTCAATAGCTTCTTCGAGCAACTTTATCGTCTTTGAATGGTCAGATTATTTATTACTTGATTTTCCAGTTACCAAAAATTCTACAGATGTATTCAATGCATCTGCTATTGTTACAGCCTGTTCAGCGTTCGGAAGTCTGTCTCTGTTAATCCACGATTGCAATGTATTGTAACTTTCATTGATTTTTTCAGCTAAATCTCTCTGTGTCATGTCCTGAAAATCTAATGTTTAAGTCTTACGATCTTGCAGTAAAGATAAAAAATTAGGAGGATTTTATGAAAAAGAAAATTTCTCTGTTATTGTTATTCTTATCAATGATAACTATCGTTTTAAACCGCAATGCGGCTTGACCGCGTTGTCGGCTTTGAAAACAATGTTAGGCGATTTTTTGCTTTATAGTTAAAGCCCTATTTAAATGATATTTCCTAATGTTTCAAAAATAATAATACCATTTTCTTTATTTTTTTTCATTTCATCTATTACATCTTCGTTTAATTCATAACTACAATCATGAAAATTAATCTTATAGAATTTCTTATATTTTTCTACAATAATCTTTGCTAAAGCTACAGAGAAACCATTTTTGATTAAAACGATTTCTTCTTGATTAGTAGTGCCATATTTTAATTTATTATAAAAATTATCTTCAATTGCATTTACATCATTTAAAACTTCTATATACTTTAATAAATAGTTTGAAACAAAGTCCTGCTCTTCCTTAATACGAACAATAGCTAAGTTTATTTTTTCATTTTCATTTTTTTTGGAAATATCAGTCCAATATTTATTATGTCCACCATTTTTTGTTAAATCTCCCCATTTTCCAACGTAAACAATAGTATCTTTTTTTTGAATTTCTAAACTATTCCAATATTTAACTGTCTTTGAAACCAATAGATTAAATGGCTGGCTTTCGTGTATCCAAGAAAGAAACATTTTATAATAGTTTCTAGTTGGTAAGTTTTCAAATCTTTTCAAATTATCATCATCTTTTGCATAGATTAAGAATTCATCGGAAATAATATTGATTAAACTATTAACATCTGAAATCGATTTTGTATCAAACAAAATTTCAACAGATTCTTGTATGAAATCTTCATTTTCAAAAATATCAAATTCTCGGACACTATTTACAATACATGCTGAGCCAATTTTTGTATGGACTTTTCTTACAGAACTGTCTTTTATTGTATTAGGTTCATAATTTTCAATAAATTCTCTTGCATTTTCATATAATTTTAAATCTTTTTCATCAGATTTATCTTTGTTTTTTAAAAGAATGTTTTCAACTTTGTCAATATTTTGTTTTTCCGAAAAGACTTTATTTAAATATTTTTCAATATTTACGTTTTTAGAATAATAGTCACCAACTATTAGATAAATCTCTGGTTCTAATTTTTTCAAGTCTTTTTCTTTATTACTAAATATTTCATTAAATCTACACACACGTCCTATCAGATTTTTAAAACTAGAAGGGTATAAATACTTTTTTCCTTTTTTATTGTCCATTATAAATATTTTGGAAGCTGGAATATTAACCCCTTCCAATAATGTCGAACTTGTAATTACAAACTTTACTTCTGTATATTTTTGATATAAATATTCAATAAAAATTCTTACTACATCAGGGACAGAGCCATGATGATAAATAACACCCTTTTTTAATGCTTTTACTAAATAGTAATTTTCTGAAATGTATTCAGATATATTTTCAATTGCTTGTTCTAATTCATCTGGAATTTCAATATCAGGTAAAGTATTTATAAGTCTAATAGCAAATCTTTCAATATCAGTAGGCTTATTGAAATAAATAATATTTTTTTCAGCTGCATGTTTAAGTATAAATGCAATATCAGTAAGATTTGATGTCTCTTCTTTAATTGTGAAACTTTTGTCTAAAAATTGATCGTATAAACTTAGGCCTGATTTATTTCTTATATCATAGACATAAATTTTCTCAGTTTTGACATATTCATTTATTTTTAATTGTGCAATATTAAAATCTGTATTTTCTATTGTCAAACTTTCAGAATTATTTAAAAATGGAGTCAAGAACTTAAATTTTGTATTACTATTTCTTTTTTCTAAGATAATAATTGCTGTAGCGAGTATATTAGCTCTTTCTGAGTCCTGCAATAAATCATGGGCTTCATCTATTATTACATAATCAAATTTTAATTCTGGATTATCCTTTAGCAAACGCATCAATCTTTCTTGGGTTAAAACAGCTATACAAGATTTATCTTTAGAATTGTACATTTCTGCATTTACAACAATTTTTCTTATATCAGATATTTTAGCATCAATAATTCTTTTTTTTGTTTGATGTAATAAAGATTTTGTTGGTGTAAGTACACAAATATTTTTGGAATACTTTTCCGCGAGTAAAGTTATAATTAAATCTGTTTTTCCATAAGAAGTAGGTGCAATAACAGAAAGCGATTTTTCAATATTCTCTGAAAAATCAGTTTTAAGATTATTCTGCTGTTCTGTAAAATAAGTTAAATTTGATTTATAGTTCTCTAAAAAAGCAGCATTTAATTCAATAAAAATATTTCTTTTCTTTTTTATTAATTCCTTTCTATCGATAAAAGCTGAAATAGGATAAAGCCCTTCATTAATTGATATTTCATATAATGGTCTATAATCATTATATTGATTTGAATATAATACTATTATTCTGTATCCAAGTTTGTTGATAATTTGATTCGAGTTTCGTAAAAATAATATTGCTATTGAAAGCAAAGCCTTTGCTTCATTTTTATCAATCACTGAGGTGCACAACTTTTCATAAATAGACATAAAGGAGTCATTGCTTTTTATCATCTGCAAAGTTAGGTCATTCATCGCTTTCTTTCCCCTCTTCTTTTAAAAAGTTATACACTTTTTGATATAGCTCTTTCTGAATAACAAATAAGTATATATTTTTAAATATATGTTCTTGAGACAACTCTTGATATTTTTTGCTGATTTCAGTTTCAAAAACTTTATTTTGTAATCCAGCAAAGACAGTTCCCACTAAAACGACATTAACATCTGAAGACTTAATTTCGTTATTGGATGATTTATCACTCATTTCTGTTAAAAGATTTATAAAAGCTTCTTTTTCTGAACGAGCTTCAGAAATTGCAACTTCTGCACCATTTATTGCATTTTGCCATAAAGAGAAACTATCTGGTAAACGTTTTACTAAATCTCGTTTTGCAGTATTCAGTAAGTTTTTTGCAAGTTCATTTTGCTTTCCTTTATTTAATTCTCCAGACTTTACTTCTGCAATCCATAGTTCTGTTGTCCCTGTCTTGTTTAGTACAGCATCAAATCCTTTTTTTACATTACGTTCTTCCAAATTAAAAAATGGAGTATTTGTTGTAAATTCCTTTTTGAAATTACACAATAAAACATGAAAAAGAAATTCTCCTATCAATCCTTTCTTCTGCTTTGTTGTCTTGTTATCATATCGTTTTATAAACTCTTTTATAGTATTTTCATAACTGTAACTTTTACTATTTTGATATTTTTCTGTCTTTTTTACTCCATGACATATTGGGACTAAGAAATTTCTTATAAGTTCTTTTAATTCATCAGAAAGACATGTGATATAAAAAATTGAGTATCCTGAGTTTTCGAGAATAGATACACCATTAATTAAAACTTTCTCAAGTCTATCACACACTTTTTTTTATTTCCCTCTCTCAATCAATTCCGCAAGTTCAGCAATCATTTTGTCATTGCGGTTATGATTCTCCATGAGCCACTTTGTATCTACGAGAATAGCCTTGATTTTGTAATATGATTTATCTCCAGGTTTATAGTCAGTTCTTGCAGAGCCGACAAACTTCATGTTTTCATCAGCATTTCTGCTTTCGTACGGCATTATAAATGCATTGTAAATCGCCTTGCTTTTATGCTTTAATTCACCGTGGTTTTCTTTATTTTCGATATATTCAGCATAGGCGATTTGTTTGATGATTGAGCCGGACATTGGAAGATGATGCAACTGATTTGATTCACCGTACCTGTAATATTTTGAATCAAGCACGAATGTTTTCTGATTTTCAGTTCCTTTGTCGGTAATCATTATTGTGTCAGGACGGAGAGCGGACTGTTTGAACTCCAGCTGGTCGGATGAATATTCTTTACCGTCAATTTCCCAATAACAATGCGGATAATATTTTGTCTTGTTCTTTTCACCGAAAGCGGAATCTACCATGCTTTCCCAAATGTATTCAAACTCGTTCGTACCATAAGTAAAGTTCTTGCTCTCACTCGATTTGTCAAGAAACTCTATCACATCAATCATGTAATTGAAAAGGAGCATTGTTTTTTCATTAAAAGTCTGTGAAAGCTTTGTCTTAATAATAGAAAGAAAAAGGCTTTTATTGAATTTTATGCGCGGTTTTACAGGAACAAATGAAGAAAAGAGCCAGCCGATTTTTGAAAAGCTCTCCCAAACACAATATTGATGAATCTGACTGATAAGTTCATTTTCATTATGCTTTATTTTTCTTGTGATGAATTCTGTATAAAATACACTGTCATCTTGCAAAAGCGGTTTTACCTGTCTTGAGGTTTTTGTCCAGTTTGCTTTTCCATTGCTTGATTTTGTGTAGACAACTTCTTTCTCAAAATAATAGCCGTTGGTCAAAAAATCCTTTATCAGATACAGGTAAGCATGAATTGGGAAAACTACATTTTCCTTTCGGGCAACTTTTTGAGTCTGAATGAATGATTCATTGGCATCGCTTAGGGAAGAAAGAACTCCGATTAGATTCAAAACATCTTTTTTAAGTTCTTCCTCAGTTGAAGCCCTTTTATAACCAAGCGGAAAGTTTATTCTTAAAGATTCATTCTCATATTTTATGCCGACAAAATAATCCTTTTCGCTCAAACTTGCATTATATGAGCAGGCATCAAAAAGAGAAAATGAACTGCTGTTATTATTTTCCAAAACCGCCACAACAAGCCGCCTTAGTTTTCAGTTTCGGAGAACAAATCCTTAAAGACAGAAAATTCTTTATCACCCTTAAAGTCGCGGGTAAGGCTTTCAAGATTTTTGTAGTTGTTGAACACTTTTTCACGGCAGAACTTAAAGGCATCATCCCAAAGATACTTTAAGACTTTTTCAGCAAACAAGTCTTTAGAAATGATATAGTCATTTCCCTGCTTTTCAGCCTTAACAAACCAGCAGCCAAGACGTTTATCTTCCATGCTAGAAAGTCCTGCATCCTCACTCATTTTGCCGATTTTTATATTGATTGCAGTCTGAAACTTTTCCCAAGTAATCTGTTTTGCGGAATCGACAAATGCATTTCTTTGATTTGTTTCTTCTTCTGTATTGCCAAACACATTTTCTATAAGCTTCATATCCCAGCGGCGTTGGAAAGCATTGTCGAGAGTAAAGACATTCTGGTCGCTTGTATTCATTGTGGCAAGGATTGAGAGGTTTGGCGGCAGACGAATTCCTGTGTTTGCAGAAAAATGAATTCCGTTGATATCCAAAGCCTTTCCGTCAAAACTATCATCGCTATCACGAATATAGTTATTGATTTCAGAGTTCATCACAAAGTATTCGCTCCAGCCTTTGCCATAAGTGTTTAACTCTTTTTCATGTGAAGTTTTTTTGCTCTCATCATCGATTCTGTCTAAAAGCTGGAAAAGCTCACCAAAAATAGCCGCAGCATTTCCACGGTTGATTTCCTCAATAATCAAAACATAGCGGTTCTGACTGTCACAAAGGGCTTTTTTGAGAATTGAAGTAAACGGTCCCGGCTTAAAGACAAAATCAGTTTTCCCCTGCACGAGTTTAGGCATTATCTGGCCGATAAAGTCTGCGTTTGTATATTCAGGATGGAATACGGTACGCTCAACAAAAACATCCTGCTGTTGTTCTGGGATTTCGTATTCAGTTTCGAGCTTATGTTTTATTTCGTGAGACTTTCCACTGCCAGGAACTCCGTAGAAGATGATTTGTTCGGGAGAGGTGAAAGGTGTGGAAGCAGCACTTTCAATGGTTGGATTTCCTGCATCTTTCTTATCACTTTCTATAACATCTTTGAACATTCTATATATTTGTGTTCCAAAATTTATAGGGTTAGTATCAGATGCCCCTGCACCAATCACAATCTCCTTATAAGTTGAAAGATTTTGAGTCAAGAGATTATCAATATCTTTTCCATGTTGAATACCAAATATGATTTGTCTTGCACTGAATTTATAATCCTTATCTTCTCTTGTTTTTATTACCTCAGAGAATTGATTTATTAGTTCATTTTTTAAAATATCCGTATTTGTTTGCTTTGAATATATAAGAGGAATTTTTATGAAGTAATTTTCATTATCATCGATAATATCCGATAAATCTGTTGTTATAACAAAATCTTGTTTTTCTAAAATGGGCTTGTTTTCTACAAGTTGAACATCTGCTAAAAGTTTTTCAATTTCATTTTTTATTTCTGTTGAAGTCCATCGCAAAGCAGAAACTAATTCAGAAGAAAAATCTTTTTTCAAATTAAACAGAGAATCAGTATAAACAGATTCTTTTGAAGTAAAATTTGAAAAACGATTCAACCACAAGAATAGAATGGCATATTTTTTGATATTTCCACCTAAATATTCTTTATCATTTGCAAGATTTTCATATCCTTCTGCATAAGTATCTATAACACCTCTAATAATAGTTAAAAGTTGCGGGTGGCGATTAGGGAATTTCTGTGGCTCAGGAGAAATCTTTGATTTTGCAACTGCATTTGCACTGAAAAAATTGCTTCCTACATCAAAGTCTCTTGCATCTCCTACAGACTTAGCAAAATTCTTTGTGGCTAGATAATTTCCATTATCAGAAAGCAGAACAATTTTACCAACGGAAAGAACAAAGAAATCTTTATCATCTTTTATATTTGTATCACATGGTTTACCTTTATGCTTCTTAAAATAATCGGTTGCAAGAAAATATTTCAACTCACTTGCAAATTGGGTTCCTCCCTGTTGTTCTATATCATCTTTTGGATAAAGGCTTGAAAGTTTTTTATACAAAGCTATTAGAAACTCTTTCGAAAAATACATAATTAATCCTCCAATGTTTTTACAAGGGTATTTATAACACACCACGCCAATACAGGTGGAACAGCATTTCCAATTACTTTATACCGTGATTGCAAAGGTATATTTGAGAAATCATAGTTATCGGGAAAAGATTGAATTCTTGCAATCTCTTTTACAGAATAACGACGGTTTTCAACAGGATGTGTAATACCACAGTTCTCTGGTTGCGCAGAAGCCGTTATAGTTCCATTGATTTCTCCATAGGCAAATCTACGGAAAAACTTAGGCGCATGATATTTTTTAGGCTGGTCATAAATTTTTCTAAAGCGTGGGGTCAATTGTTCTGGAGGAATGTTTTTCCAAGAACGACCTTCTTTTATATTTTGTGGCATTTCAGAAAGAGTAACACCATTCTTAAAGAATTTTATTCCATCCTTACCATGTTCACATGGACCAATTTTTTCTATCATATCTTGCGTTGTTTTGCTATATTCCCAATACTCTCCAGGATCATCCACATCTTTTAAGATTTCCCCGATTACAAGTTTGTCGCCTGTTCCATTTTTTTCAGATGGAATCTTATTTTTAATTATCAATTCATCCAATTTTGTGAAATCAAACCTTGTAATGCCGTTGCTATTTAGATTCCTATCAATTCCAATTATCAAAACCCTATATCTTTTTTGAGGAACTCCATAATTGCTTGCACATACAAGTTGCTGCGAAACTTCATAATCTAACGAATTCATTCTCTTTCTTATTTCTTCTGGTACAGTCGTTCCATCAGCCATTTTTGAAGAAAGAATACCTCGCACATTTTCAAAAATAAATGCCTTTGGTCTATGTCCGCTATCAATTTTATCTTTGAGGACTCTTTCACACACTTCAAATAAAGTTCCCCGTCCGTTATCATCATTGACACCTTTCCTATTGCCTGCATTTGAAAAAGGTTGACATGGGAAACCTGCAAGAAGAATGTCAAAATCAGGTATATCAGATGTTTTTATTTCTCGCACATCTCCAAGAATTGCCTCTTGTTTGTGATGAAACAGTTTCAAGTTAGAGTTATACGCATTTGTAGCATCCGAGTCTATATCATTTGCGAATACTATTTCTGTCGGCAAACGTCTGAATTTTCTGCCTTGGAATTCAAATCCTCCGACAGCACCTAAATCCATGCCACCACAACCGGTGAATAAACTGCATATTTTTAATTTTGGCTTATTTTCCATTTTTATTTTTCTCCCTCACCCGCATTCACTTCCATAATATCCCCAATCTCGCAATCCAAGGCAATGCAGATTTTCCTAAGGCTCTCCATAGAAACGTCTTCGCCTTTGCCCATTTTGGCTACGATGTTGCTGGTGATTTTTGCCTGGCGGATGAGGTCACTTTTGTTCATGTCGCGGTCGATTAGGATTTTCCAGAGTTTTTTGTAACTTGCGCTCATTGTAGTTTTCCTGTTTTGATTTCAGTCTTTAAATAGTCGTACACATAAAGGGGGCTTTGAAAGTAAAGTCCTGTCTTTGGGTCACAGAGTTTCTGGTAGAGTTCTGAGTTGTACACGGCACGCAAGGCCTGTTCCACGGTAAAAGAAAAATCCCTTACGAGATATGTCGCAAGGTCTCGTGTGGTACATTCAATCTGATATTCAACATCATTCATGGCAGAGTCCTTTGTTTTGTAATGCCTGTATCGCTTTTGGGGTGCCGAAAAAATATTGAAAGGTGATACCTTTCATGTATTTAAGCCTTTCAAGGAAAGTATCAAAAGAGATGTCGCCTTCAACAAAACGGCGGATTTGCGCACCAACTCTGTCATTTGCTATCGGACCTGTTACAATGTCGTAGTCGTGCGAAAAATCTTTATTTTCCTGATTGCGGTTTTTGAAAACAAAGTCAGCCCATTCTTTTGAATACTCAGAAAAAGACAAGACTTTCAAACTTCCATTTTTTAAGAGATTTTCGTCAAACTCAAATTTTGTTACACAAGGCTTTGAACCAAAAAGTCCTGCTTTGTAACTTGCCATTTCATAGGCCTGCTTATAATTGTCAGAAATGTAAAATCCTTTTCCAAAATCCTTGTTCGGCTTAGAAAGGCTCAAATCTATTTCTTTGATTTCTACAGTTGAACCATGATACAGAAACATTACAAGTTGCCCCCATGATTTTTACAATACAATGAAAGATCATCCAGAATCTCTGTAAAAGGAAGCGTGTGCGTAATGTTATAATGCTGGTTTACAAAATCTATGGCATTAAAGCGGTCAAGATAATTAAATGCCTGTGTCGTGGAAAGCGAATGTTTTTTTGCAAAGTCGCTTACGAGAGCAACGGTATATTCTATTTTGTCTTTTACAGGTACTGTCGTCATACTAAATCTCCAACAAGGAAATTGTACCATAAATTTCTGAAATTTTCAATAAAAACTCACGATATCGGGAGAAAATAATTTTTTTTATTTTCTTATTTTAACATGGTAAATTCTCACTGAGAATTTTTTAAAAGTCAGTGAGAATTTTTTAAAACTCAGTGACTTTTTGACCAAAACTCACTGAGAATTTTAAGGCACCTTCCTTAAAATTTTCGGAAAAAGACTTGCCGATTGCCACATGAATTTATTATCTTTAAAGACGTATCTTTCGACCGAAGATATGGGTTTCGTCGGAGTTCCCAGAGAAAAAATCGCTAGCGGAGGTGCTTATACGGTACTTCAAAAGTAGTTTAATCATGGAGGGTACATTATATGATGTATTCTGTAACAAAGAGACAGAACCCACTCAACAGAGAGGCGGATTCTAAGTATTATGCGTCGGCTGAGTACGGAGAGGAAATCGATGTCAATGCATTGGCTAAGGAAATTTCCAAGTCCTGCACGCTGACCCCGGCAGATATTGTAGCTGTTATCGAGAGTTTCTTGGATAAGATGCCGCAGTACCTGAAAAGTTCTAACCGCATCAGACTGAACAAGTTTGGAATATTTAAGCTGTCTTTTAGTTCAGTAGGGCATGAAAAGGCAGAGGACGTAAGTTCGAATGATATCAAGAACCTGCGTGTCCTTTTCACCCCAAGTGCCGAGCTTAAGAAAGAGCTGTCTGATGTGAGCTACACAAGGAAGTAGGTACAGCTTCTTGCAGTAGCGTTTTAACAGTTTGTACTCAAATATCAGTCCAGCAGTGACTTAAAACTGCACTTTACAATTAATTCCTATTAATTTTACGGCTGCTAATCTTTGTTGCAACAGATGCAAGCCTAAACTAAGAATCAAATCCCCTTCGCCTGCAAAGCCAGCTCCGACAAGGGGATTTTTTAATTTATTCGTTCAATTCATTTTGAGAGCAAGCTTGACTTGCTCTCAAAATATTCCTTTTTCCTTTATTTCGCGTTTACAAGTGATTTTTCTTTTAGCCCGTAAAGGGTGTACAAGGGATTGTATATTAATAAGGAATTTAAAATACTTAAAACCCAGCGGGCCAGTGGCCCGTCCGTATAAATTTATTTTCCTAATCCAATTTTCTTAAGCCATGCATCTACATCGTTCTGATTTGGATTTGTCGTGCCATAGCCTTCCTTATGACTGGCAGTTGGAGATGCATCCACAATTGCCTGAAGCGTTTCCGCGCGGTAAGTAGCCTGATAGGTGCAGAATGGAATGACGGTCTTGCCTTTAAGGTCGGCTGCATGTTCTTCAAGGAAATGCGTCATCAGCGTTGGAGCAGTGTGCCACCATACTGGTACCCCTACAAAAATTGTATCGTACTTAGAAAAATCCGGAGCCTTTTTTGCCTGGCGGAATATACCTTTATCCAGCTCTTCTTTTACAACATCGGCACAATCCCCATATCTTGTTGGATAAGCCTTTGTCGGCTCAATCTTAAAAAGCTCCCCGCCGTTAGATGAGGAAATCATCTTTGCCATTTTTTCTGTTGTACCGCTCCAGCTAAAATACATAACCAGAGTTTTTGAATTTTTTGCATTTTGTGCAAACAGACCGCATGATGTAAGCATCATAATCGCTGTTGCCATAAGAATTGATTTTAATTTCATCTTGTGTCCTCCGTATGATTAAATGATACCAGAGATATACCTGCATTGAACAATCAAACTTTCGCAAGGTGCTATACGCACGGTGCATAGCAAATTTGTTATTTACCAGGCTGACAGGGCAGTTTGTTTTTCCCAAAACTTTACCGCATTGTCTATCCAGCCTTCAGCAACGGTTCCTTGCCCAAGTCCAAAGCCATGTCCTAAACCACGGAAAACTTCTATCTGTGCATCTGTTCCATTTGCCTTGATTGCATTTATGCGGCGTTCCATTGTCTTGAAGGAAGCAATTCCATCGTTCGTTCCAACGCAGTTATAAGTGGGAGGTTCATTTCCGTAGACTTCACCAAGACCTGTGTATTGCATGATGACAGCAGCGGGTCGAGGATACGACTGTTCTCCAAAGTATTCTGTTCCCAGTGAGCCTAGCCAGGCTGCCATTCTTGCTCCTGCACTTCCGCCCCAAAGGGAGTAGCCCTTCATGTCGATTCCGAGCTTTGCGGCGTTTTTGTGGAGAAAGGCGATTGCACGCGCTAAATCTTGGCAGGCGGTTTGTGCTCCGGGCCTGTAAATCAGAGCGAATGCGTTGTAACCTTTTTTTTGAAAGCTCCAGTGCGTGAGGAAAACTATCGTGCATAGCCCCAACATAGGCAAAGCCGCCGCCCGCATTGCAGATGGCTGTTTTTGCACCAGGTTTGCCTCTGAAAAAGAAAAGGCCTGTATTGCGCTTGTCGGGGTCGGTGCGTTTTTCTTCTTCGCTGTAAATGTCAAAAAAGACCTGCTCGTCGTTTTCCGCGCACTCCGTCACATAGCGCACTATTTCCACGGTCTTCTGGGGATTTATGTGGCTGTACCAGATGAGCTGCAAATCTCCCAGCGTGTCGCCAGAATAATAGCCCGCGTTTACAGGGAAGAGGAGCCGTCCCCAGTCGCCGAGGCTCGGATTTGAGATTATGTCACGGATTTTTGTTTCTGTGGTGATGTCGCTTGCTTTCATGTTCTTTCCTTTTGAAGCAATGTTGTTTGCGTTCGCCCTGTTTGCGTTACAGGAAAAAAGAAGAAGAATTAATGCAAGGGCTGCAAGTTTTCCTTTCATTTTGTACCCCTCTTGTGCCTACTTTTTTGACCGCACCAGGCGAAGCCCCAATCCGTCTTGTTTAAAGTTTTCCGTCGTAACAAAACGGTAGTCTGGGGTACAGTAGCCCTCGTAGTAAATCCAGCAGCCGCCCCGACCTACATGTGCGGGATTCTCACCCTTGTATGACGGATTCCAGCAGCGTTCGCCTACATTTCCGCTCATGTCGTAAAGTCCCAGCTCGTTGGGCTTCAGAAGCCCTACTTGGTGAGCATGTCCGCCAGAGTTTTCGTCATACCAGCCGACTTCACTTATTTTGTCGCTGCCTGAATATTTGTAGCCCTTGGACAAAGAACCTCCGAGAGCGGCATATTCCCATTCAGGGAGCGTAGGAAGCCTGTAGCCGTTCTTTGAGAAATCGCAAGTCCATTTTCCGTTTTTGAAGCTGTAACATTCCTCAAAGCCTTCAAGACGGCTCAATGCGTTCAGAAAATCAATGCAGTCATAGCCAGAGATGTTTTCTACCGGTCTCTTCATCTCATCCGTCGTGTCGCGGGCGGAAGTGGGATTCTTGCCGGTAACGCTTTTGTAAAGGGCGACCGTGACTTCATATTTTGAGATGTAGAAATCCTCGACAGTTTCGCGGTGCTGCTTGTAATCATTGGGATTTTTCGTGTCCGATGTGGAAAGAAAAGTTCCGCCTTTGACAAAGACAAGATTGTCGCTTTCGCTAGTCTGGTTTTGGGCAAAAGTATTTTCAGAAAAAGTCATAAAAATCACCGCTGAAAATAAAATCGTAAAAATGCGTTTCATTCTGTATCCTTCAGGGCTTTCTCAAGCCCCGATTTTTCTACCACTCATATTCCGGTGCAAGCAGTTTCAGCAGGGCTTCGTCGTGGTGGTGGGTAAGAATGCTCTTTTCATCCAGAATCATCACGGCTCCGCTTTCTCGGATGTAGGCTTCCCATTTTCCTGTGAGCGCGGTTTCGGGTTTTCCTGTCTTTGCAAATGAAATCCAGGCTCCGCTCATCAGTTCTGCGATTTTTTTGTCTTTTTCAACATCTGTTGAAATTGTTCCCATGACGCTGGTTCCAGCATTATTGAATACATAAGGAATTTCAAAAGTATGGAAGCTGAAAGGAGAACCGTAGCCGAAGATGTATGAATAAACATCTCCTGATTTCTGGTCAGCTTTTGCCGCAGTTATTTTGAGAATTGGAAGGCGAATCATTGTATCTATGAAAAGTGCGTTGTAGAGCTCCTTTTCCGGATATGCATTTTTGTACTCTGCAATGACTTTTTCTGCCTTGTCTCCGTAGAGTTTTTGTGCCTCTGCAAGAATTTCAGTTTCAGAGAGTTTTTCAAGACGGGCTTTTTCTTCAGTTGATTTTGCAAGAAGTGGAACACTTGTCCACTCGTTCAGGTTGCTTCCGATAAGAAGAGAAATTCCCTTTCCGCCAGAAGCAAAGCCATCTAAAGATGTTTCTGACGATATTCTAAAACAAGCTGTTGCTGAACAGGGATACAAAGTAACTGACATTCAATGACAGATTGTATGAATATTGGAATAAAAACTGATTACTTGCTGTAAGTTTTTTTTTACTTAGAATCAGAATATTGCAATACAATGATTGTTAAATCATCACGAAGCGGAACTCCTTTTGTAAACTGATTAAACTGCGATAATATTTCTGCAATCATTTCTTTTGGATTTTTTGCATTGCTATTATCGAGTACATTTTTCAAGCGTTCCAATCTAAAATCATCACCATTTATATTTCTGCTTTCTAAAAGACAATCTGTGTATAAAACGATAAAATCACCTGTTTGAACTTTTAAACTTACTGTACTGCAGCCATCAGAAGGAAGACCTTCCATTCCCAAAAACATTCCGCGAAACTTTCCGTCTTTATCTCCAAGGACTTCTGTTTTCCCAGATTTTATATTTTTATAAAGAACATCAGTATGACCTGCATTTACATATTCAACAAAGTTTTCTTTAAATCTCAAGAAAACTCCTGTCAGATAATTTTCAACACTGCCCTTTTCTTTTGCCAGTGTTTCACTAAAAAGCTGAATCACTTTGTTCAAAGGTTTTGTAATATTTTGAGTGAAAATTTTTTCTGCCAGATATTTAGAAAGAATTCCTATCAAGCCGGATGCAACTCCATGTCCTGAAACGTCAAAAAGACCTGCTCCCACAAAATTTTTATCTGCATCAAAATAAAAATCATATAAATCGCCGGAAACGGATGCCATAGGCTTAAAAACAAAAGCTGATTTCCAATTATTCTGACAGGGCGCTTTTGAAGTGTAAAAACTTTTTTGGACAAGTTCCGCCATTTTCATATCCCTTTCCTGGATTCTCTGCTGATTTTGAAGCAATTTATTTTTTCGCGTGATTTCGAGTGTTTTTTCCTGAACTTCAACAGAAACAATTGTATCAAGCAGGTTTTTTATGGTAACAATTCCAAAATAATGATTATTTTTTAACACAACAATTGGTTCATAAAGATTTTTTTTCATCCCTTTTCATGGCTTTTGAAGCAACATCTTCTACTGATTCTTTGCTATCCACTGAAAAGAAATATGTAATCATTATGTCTTTTACAGTTTTGCGATAATTCAAACCAAAACCAAATCTGTCACCAAGCAATTCAGATAAAACTGAATGTGTCATTACTCCCAATATATTAAAATTCAAATCAATCACAGAAACAAAATTACATTCTTTGTTTGAAGTAAAGAAATTCATTAAGTCAGGAACTCCCATATCTGGAAAAATTGTAACTCCTTCAAATGCAAGTTCTTCAATTTTTCGGGAATTTATTTCATTTTTTTGTTCAAGAAAATTAAAGTTTGATGCAGCGTCTTTTGTTTTTTCTTTTTTTTCTGTTTCAGCTGATTTTATCAATTTTTTTTCATTTTTCTTATTCACCTGTTCATTATTCTTTTGATTTATAATAATTCTTGCATAAGATTCAGCGGTAACTTTTCCAGGAAATTCTGCTGGATAGCCAATGTAATATCCTTGTGCATATTGAACTCCAAGAGACAAAAGAAAATCAAGTTCATTGGCAGATTCAACTCCCACAGCTACTAAATTTATGCCTGTTTCATTTGAAAAATGAGTTAGACTTTTTACCATAGATTGTTTTAATGAATCCTTTTCGATATTTCTGATGATTTGCATGTCAATCTTTATAAAATCAGGATTCAAAACGCAGATTCTTTCCAGGCCAGAATAAGCTGTACCAACATTATCAAGTGCAATTCTAAATCCCTGGCTTTTGTAGTGCTCAATTAGTCTGGAAAGTGTTTCTTCATTTTTTTGGGAACAATTTTCTGTAATTTCATAAATAATCTGATTTGGTTCAAGCGAAAACTTTTCAAGAAGTTTTAACGTATACCCTTGATAGAAATCTTCATCAAAAATAATATCTGGATTTATGTTTATAAAGATATTTTTCTTAAGACCTATTAGTTTAACTTTTTTTAAGATTGATTTTCTACACAGTTTTTCAAGTTTCCAAATTTTTTCAAATTCTTCTGCTTTTTCAAAATATTCAGTAATGGGTTTGTCGTTTAAATGAGAACATATTTCATATCCTAAAATATCACAGTTTTTCAAAGAAACAATTGGCTGAAAGACTGGCACAATTTCTTGTTCATCTAAAATCTTTTCTATATTCATAGGTGCCACTATATTGCTCGTATGTTACTATTTTGTGTATTGAAAGTAAAAAAAAAGTAAAATGCAATAATAAGATAAAAAAGTTTTTTTCGAAGAAAACAAGGTTGTACCCATTTTTTATATTTTCATACAAGGTCTGTCCCCCTTTTCAAAAAAAAATTTGCATACAAGGTCGAAGCCACTGAAAAAGTCTGTTAAAGCCTGAATTTACAAACACCATTTGAATATTGTCCAGACAACGGACGATCAGCCGAAGATCCTGAATATCTTTTCAAATTCCTTTTCCTCAAATGTCTGCATCCCATGTCAGATGTTGACCTTGTGGAACGAGCACTTTATGACCTTAAAAAGATTGTCTAAAGAACAGTTAAAAATTCTGCACAACTCAAAAGCCTTGTCCATTTCTGGCAAAGCTTCGTTTGTTTCCCATTTTGAAACAGTCTGACGGCTTACATTTAATTTTTCTGCCAGTTCTTCCTGAGTAAGGTTTTAGCTCAAGCGGCGTAAATATTGAAGATTTTTTCCAAAATTCATGTTATTCTCCAAAATAAAAATTTTTTATTAAAATGTGCAACTTAAAGTTGATCAATTATGTTTAAAAACTGAAATTTTATCATCCATGGCGAGATGCTAAAAAAAATTGATTCTTATAGTTTTTAATATTATGATAATAAAAAACATTAGAGGTCTATCAAAAATTCTGCCTGAAATAGCGTCAGTGTTTTTTATTGGAGGAAAAATGTTAGAAACAGGAACAAAAGCACCAGATTTTGAATTACCAGATCAGAATGGAAAGATACATAAACTTAGCGATTATGCGGGAAAAAAAGTCATTCTTTATTTTTATCCAAAAGATAATACTCCAGGATGCACAAAACAGGCCTGCGGCTTTTCAGAAAGATATCCGCAGTTTATGCAAAAAGGCGCAGTCATTCTTGGGGTTAGTAAAGATTCTGTAGCATCTCATAAAAAGTTTGAAGAAAAATACGGACTTGCATTTACTCTGCTTTCTGATGGTGAGCGTAAAGTAATTGAAGCATACGATGTTTGGAAAGAAAAAAAGAATTACGGAAAAGTTTCAATGGGAGTCGTAAGAACTACATATCTTATTGACGAACAGGGAATCATTATTAAAGCAAATGATAAAGTCAAAGCGCAAGACGACCCTGAAAATATGCTTCAGCAAGTGTAATAAGAATTCAAGCCGGGCTCATATATCTGCAAGTTACTCGCCTGCAGATATATATACCTCTATCTTATCTCTTATAATCTTTCAAAGCACATTCAAAGCGACGACAAAAAAATCAGCCACATTTTTGAACTGGGCTACATCACCAAAAAAGTTATTTGCTTGGACAACATAAGCTTGACCTGCATCGACACAATCCACCGCATTTTGCACATTGTCGGATTTACGTGTTAATAAATAAAAGAAACTCAATAAAAAAATCTTGACTTACAGTAAACAGTTTGATATATTTATAAGTATCAATACATATAACGGAATAAAGAATGAAAGAACAAGAAATTGCAAAAATTTGTAAAGCTCTTGGGGATGAAAACCGGGTTAAAATTATAAAACTCTTATCAAATGGCGAACTTTGTGCCTGTAAGCTTTTGGAAGAGTTTAAAATCAGCCAGTCTACCCTTTCGCATCACATGAAAATTCTTACTGACTGCAATCTGGTAGACTTTAGAAAAGACGGAAAATGGGTGCATTATTCAATAAACTGTCATAAATTTTCTGAATTCAAGGCAATTATTGGAGAGATAAGCTGTAATAAAGACAACAATGCATCTGAAAAGCAGGAAGGTTGTTGTAAATAAGATTATTGAGGCTGGTGGTTTCAAAGAGTGGAATCACCAATATTTTTGCGGCATATATCGAAAGTTATAGATATATAGATATGACAGGAGGAATCAGATGATTTGGGATTTTATTCAGAATCAAATTCTTGGGATGAAGTGGCTGAATGTACTTATTCAGAAATTTCTCACTTTATGCGGACTTGATGTAACAGGAAGGATAGGGGGAAGCGTCAGTTTTTTCATTTATGATGTAATAAAAATTACTGTTCTGCTTTTCGTATTGATTTTCATAATTTCATACATTCAGTCCTATTTTCCGCCGGAAAGAAGCAAGAAAATCATGGGAAGGTTCAACGGCCTTGGGGCAAGAATTGTGGCGGCGCTTCTTGGAACTGTAACTCCATTCTGCAGCTGTTCTTCCATTCCGCTTTTTATGGGCTTTACAACTGCGGGACTTCCTCTGGGGGTTACCTTCAGTTTTTTGATTTCTTCTCCTATGGTGGATTTGGGAAGTCTTGTGCTTTTGACTAGCATTTTTGGCTGGAAAATTGCCGTTTCTTATGTGATTGTTGGACTTGTGATTGCCGTTTTGGGTGGAACTGTAATCGAAAAACTTCATCTGGAAAATCAGGTTGCAGATTTTATCCGCAATGCTAAAAACATAAATTCAGATCTTCCTGAAGAAGAAATAACACAGAAAGACAGATTCAAGTCGGCTCTGGATGCAGTCCTTGAAACATTGAAAAAGGTTTTCCCTTACATTCTTGCAGGAGTTGCAATCGGGGCAGTGGTTCACAACTGGATTCCTGAAAGCTGGATTCAGAAAGTGCTTGGTTCGGATAATCCTTTTGGGGTTGTTCTTGCTACAATCTGCGGAGTTCCAATGTATGCGGATATTTTCGGTTGCATTCCTATTGCTGAAAGTCTTCTTGCAAAGGGTGCACTGCTTGGAGTTGTCTTGAGTTTTATGATGGCGGTAACAACATTAAGTCTTCCAAGTATGATTATGTTGAGCAAGGCAATCAAGCCAAAATTGCTGGGAGTTTTTGTTTCTATCTGTACTTTGGGAATTATTATTGTTGGTTATGTTTTTAATCTGGTTCAGGGATTTTTGATATGATATCATATCGATAGTTGAAGATATGTGAATATGAATAGAAGGTTATAATTCGAGTTTTTGATTTTAAACCGTGGCAAGGATTGGAAGGGCTGGCGAAGCCAGTTCCGAAGCGTAGCGAAGGAATGCAGCGATAGCGGAACCCTGAAAAGCCTGTTTTTTGCGAAGCAAAAAGCCACCCAAAGAATAAAAATTTAAAACTCGACATTTGTCCTATTATTATTGGAGGCTAAAATGAGCGAATGTTGTTGTGGAGGTAACTGTGAATCAGTTACAAAGGAAGTAAATGGAAAGATTGAATCTATAAAGGTTCTTGAAAGCGGATGCAAAAATTGTCATACACTTCACCAAAATGTAATTGATGCACTGGCAGAAATGAATCTTGCAGTTAATCTGGAATATGTAACAGACATGCAGAAAATTATGGAAGCCGGAGTTATGAGCATGCCGGCCCTGATGGTAAACGACAAGGTAGTTTCCTGCGGCAAAGTTCTCAAAGTTGATGAAGTAAAAAAACTGCTTTCAAAAGTATAGAATTGTTTTTGCTATATGGGAGTAATCAAAATGAAGCACTTCTAAAGACAAAAGGAGGGGAAAGTCTTCCCCTCGCTCCCAAGCAAAGTTGCTTGTCCGCTACCCCTTCTAGCGGGGACACCCCGCAACGCCCCGTGTCAACACTCCGATAAGAAGGAAGAAAGCAGGCAAAATACTTCATTCCGTTTATTTCAATTTGCACATAACTTCTGGATCTCCTTATTGAGAAGACAGTTCAGATTGCAATGGATAAAGGCATAATAGAATCAAAAAGCATAATCATAGATGCAACACACACAAAATCACGCTACAACAGCCATCCGATACGGGAAGTCCTGCAGGAACATGACAGGAGACTTCGCAAGGAAGTTTACAGCGTGGATGAAAAAACAAAAAACATGATGCCGGCAAAAAATGAAGAAGACTCAATCGAAAAAGAAGTTGAATATTGTGAGAGACTTCTGAAGACAATCGAGGGAATGCCAGTTGTACCAAATCTTCCAAGAATCATCGAAAAAATGAATCTTCTGAAGGAAACAATGGAAGATACAAAAGAAGAAATGTATAAATCCGCCTCCGTGAAGCCAGACCATGACCGCCCGCTTTTTCTTGTCGAGACCAGGAGTCCAGATATTGAGGTTCTGGCAGTTGTTGTCTGAAATCTCATCGCTTAGCATGTTTGAAGACATGAATTTCATCTGAGGAGAGATTTTTCCGTATTCGGTCACATCGCGCACACCTTCCCATTTTGCTACAGGCTTTGCGGGAACAAAACGCTCGCTGGCTTCAGCATAGGGAACTCCCTTAAACGAAAGAACACCGCTCTGCGTAACGCTACCGCGGATTTTTCCCGCCTGTGTGGAAACGATTGTGTTGTCGTCCGCACCGACCTGAGATTTTGCGGACGCACACCCCGAAAGAACAATAGAAGCTGTCAGCAAAGTGATTATTATAGAAGGAAGTTTCTTTTTCATATCTTATTTTCCTTGCGTGATTTTCCTGTAGTCTTCTTCGCTCATCATCTCATACCAAGTTACGCCTGGTTTTTCGGGGTTGGTGTTGATTGCGATGTGGGCGAATGTTCCGTAGAGGCTTCCGCCGTGCCAGTGGGTGGTGTCAGGTGGACAGAAAGCCACATCTCCCACATGAAGTTCTTCCACCTGCCCGCCCTTTATCTGGTGGTAGCCTGTTCCGTCCGTCACAATAAGAATCTGTCCGCCCTCGTGACTGTGCCATGCGTTGTAAATGCCTTCCGGAAAGACTACATAATGCATTCCCGGTGAGCCTGCCTCGTTTTCGCCTGTGACCACATTGATAAGATAGACTTCGCTGTTAAAGGTGGGGAACTTAACCGGCTTTTCGCCCCTGTCGAACATAAGGGTGGCATCGTTCTTTTTTACGCGGTCAGGATTTTCAATCATTTTGAGGCTGGCAAATTCTTCCGCCGTAATTTCGCCGCCTGCGTGGCTGTCCGCTCCGTCAGAAGGCTTCCAGTTTTTGTCGTAGACTACAATCTGCTGAAACCAGCTGTCTTTGGTGGAGCCGTGCCAGTGCCTCACTCCCGCTGGAATCTGAATAACATCGCCCTTTCTGATTATGATGGCGGGCTTTCCTTCTTCCTGATACAAGCCAACTCCGCCAACGCCGATGACATACACTCCGCCATGAACATGCCAGCCGCTTCTGGAATCAGGGGCGAAGGTGATGACATTCGTTTCTGGAAAGTTGTAGGTGTCGTCAAGAGGAATCAGATTTTTACGATAAGCCGTGCCGGTAAATCGGGCTGAAACATCCGTTCCAAAATCAAACTTGCAGTCGCTGTTGTTCTGATCGCTTGAAGTTGCAGCTGTTTTTGTACTTTCGCAGGAAGCGAGAAAAAGCGTGGCGAAAAATGCCGCTATAAAAAATGAAAGTGATTTTTTCATGTAATCTCCTTAGAATTATAGGATATGCTTTATTTTACATGGAAAAGAGGAGAATTGAACAATCAAACTTTCGCAAGGTGCTATTCGCCGTGCGCATACTCGCTTCGCTCGTTTGCATGAGAGGAAATTATTTAACACGCCGCTCTCGCGGCTTGCGCATAGCGCACAAGTTTATAATTTCCTTGCAGAACGAGCCGTAAGGCTCATTCGTCAGACGTATACTCGTTTCTCTTGCTTGAAGTACAAGGTAAGCTACATCACAACTATTGCAGGGGACGCTCGCTGGTGCTGTGGCAGCAGTTAAGGGCATTGCTTTGGTAAAAGGCGGTAATGGCGGTGAAGGAAGCGTTAAGAACTTGCAGGAATACCATGCATTGATAAAGTAAATTGCGTCTATAAAAACGAACAATTAAGCCAATCTGATTCACTTCGGATTGGCTTTTTTTATACCTTAAATCTTTCTCCCACCTCAGAAATAGTTTTTGCTACTTCGTCAGAAATCGTCTTCACAATAAAATCCGTGTTTAAATTACCGTTGTTTGTATTTTCGCCGTCTGTAATGAAGAATGACGAAACTGGGACATCAAAAAATGTTGCGAATCGAGCGATTGTTTCAGGCGAAACCCATTTTTTGCAATTTTCAATGTCGTTTATAAAAGTAAAAGCCATCTGCATTTCATTTGAAAGTTTTAATTGTGAAAGTCCTTTTTGTTTTCTTAACTTCTTTAGATTTTCTGCAAATATTCTACGCACTTCCATTTCTTTCATTATAATTATTACTCCATTGGCATATATCTTTATTACACCAATAGATTGACTTTTTAACAAAAGTTTAGTAGAGTTGTGTTATATATCGCTATTGGCTGATATTTTTTCCCTAGCAAAATAATTTGACCACTATATAGTGGTCAATGAGATTGACTAATCTCATTGTCGTGAAACCATTGGTAACACTTCGGTTTTCGCAACAGGAAAAAGACAGGAGGATTTTCTATGACGGTAAATGAAATATTGAAAGAAAAACTGAAGTCTGTAGGTGATGATGTTTTGCGAACTTACATTGCTCCAGACATTCCCGAAAAAAAATTACACAATGCTGCAAAAATTATCGCTGGTGGAATTGATGAAAATGAGATTGTAGGTTTCGTTGATGGGACTCTGCTTGGCAGTGCAAAAGAAGGCCTGGTATTTACAGAAACTACTTTCTATAATCGTTGTAATGCCAACGGCGTTATATCGGTAGATTACAAAAATATTAAAAAAGTGGAAGTGGAAGAAGATAAACTGTTGGTTTATGATGAAGTAGGAGTTGTTTATAAAGAAACAGCTATATACAATTTCCGTAATCTTGGAGAACTTTTGCTTGCTCTTGCAAAGAAAGATTCTGTTAAAGAAATGCCAAAAACTGAAGAAAAAACAGATTCATCTAACGACCCTATAAACAACACGGAAAAGAAAGATGCTAAGCCTGTTATCCTCGAAACTAAAACTAATGAAAAAAGTGAAGAACAAAATATTTCAGAAAATTTAACGGAGAAAGCAAAGAATTTCACAAAATCTTCTTTTTTTAAGAATAATATCGGAGGACTTATAGTTGCAATTGTTATGATTGTACTATCTGTTGGTACAAATTTAAGTGGTTCAGAAGATGCCTTCCCGATTTGGACAATTATTATCGGTGTTCCTTTTTCACTGATTATGGGAATGTTAGGCTGGGCAATTGCAAGAAAATTGCGAGAAAACTTTGCCCCAGATGTTATTTTTTATACAGAGACATCTACTCTTATTTTTAAGAAAATTTGGTGGGGTGCAGGAATTTATCTTTTGTGCAGCGGAATAGGTTCACTTTTACCGATGTCAATTTTTCAAGCGATTGCACAAACTGTTATTGGAGAATAAATACAGGGAATGAAAATGTCAAGATTTCAGGCACAGGTCATAATCAATAATAATTACGGAAATCCAATTTCTACAATGGAATCTGCTGTTGATGAAAATGAGGCTCGGCAGAAAATTATGGAACGATATGAGCGATTACATCGAGGTAAGTCTGTCGAAATAATAAAAATAAGGCAAATTTAGGGGGAAGAATAAAATGAAACATATCAAAGTGATTGGAAAAAATCATGTGTTCTTCAGTAAGTATGAGCCGCGTTGTCCATATTGCGGAAGTACTGATGTAGAAGTAAATGGTGATTGGAAATATATTTGTTATGCCTGTAATCGAGAATTCGACGAGGATGATGCATAAAATCTTATCAAACAGCGACATGGCAATGTTGTCATCAAATCCATAAAAACGGTAAGGAGTTTACAATGGCATCTGGACTTTATATTGATAGAGATGGATACGAAGATTTTTATCTTGACCTTGATGATGTAGACGAAGCTGCAAAAGACGAGTGGGAATTTGTCCGCAAACATCAAGAATACATTGAGGTAAAAGACGCAGAAAACAATGACTAGACTGAAAACTTCAATCGGATGACACTATAAATTTTCCCCTTGACTTCGCTCTGGCTCTGCAGTATATTTACTCCTAGAAGGTCTCCATTAACCTGCGGTTTCAATCCGTGAAGAGATGAAGATTAAAGACAGGCTGCTTGGTTTCAGGCAGCCTTAATTTTTTAGGGACACAAATGTTTTCACTGAAGACTAACTTGAAGTTCATAACAATCAATCAAGATTATTTAAAATATCTTCACAGTTTTTGCAGTGAAGTTTATTACAAGCCAACAGGTTATGAAACGAAACCATATATCGGAATTCTTGTTCAAGAAAATAATGTTGAATATGTTATTCCCCTTTCTTCGGCAAAGGAAAAACACAAGACATGGAAGAATGTTGATGTAGACCGATTCTTAATTTTTGAAAATTGCGATAAACCTGAGTCAGGATCAAAAGATATTTATGTTCAAAATTCAGACGGAAGTTTCAAACATATTCTTTCAGTAATGGACTTGAAGAAAATGATTCCAATAAAGCAAGGCTTGTATACGGAAGTTAATTTAAATCCTGCCGCTAATGATACAAAAGATGATAAAAAATATAAAGTTCTTTTAAATATTGAGTACACATTTTGTCTTAAGATTATGAACTCTATAATCCAGAAAGCAAGCAAACTTTATGAAAAACAGATGACCACAGAAAAAGTTGTAAAGTTTTGCTGTGATTTTAAATTGCTTGAAGAAAAATGTAGAGAGTACAAAAGCAAATAGCAAATTGCGACAGCAATTTACCTTTCATCGGGGCGTTGCGGGGTGCCCCCGCTAGAAGGGGTAGCGTAAGACCGCGAAGCGGGCTGGAGCGAGGGGGAGACTTCCCCCTCATTCAATACAAAGGTTCACATTTAAAGCCCCCTTTCCTTAAGCCATTTTTCGATGTGGTCTGCAATTTCCCTGTTGTTTGTTTCCTGGAACATAAAGTGGCTGTTGCCCGTAATGCCGGCTTTTGGAAGGTCTACCACTGTGGCATCTCCGCCGTCCGCATTGTAGGCTTTTGCAAACTCAATGGCAGTGTCGCGGACATTTTTCCAAAAGCCCGTGCTCATGATGTTTTCAGGTCCGTTGTCGATGTAGTCGCCGAAGTATATGACAATAGGAATTTTTGCCGCAAGGAATTTATTGTATTCTTCGCTTCCAACAACAGGAGTTCCGCCCGGCTCGATTGCAACGATTGCCGCCATGTTCTCGGTGTCGGTCTGCCAGCCCACTCTGCCGCCCTGTGAGTGGGTGATGTAGATTGATTTCTTGCCTGTCATTGCCTTTGCGTCAGAAAGAACCTTGCTCAAAACAGAGCCGAAAAGTTTTTCATCATAGTCGCCGGTGTTGGGTGTCATCTGACGAAAAAACTCATCCTGAGCTTCTTCTCCGGCAGGGAAAGCAGAGCCTTCGTAACGCTCTGGAGAGACAAGTCCGATTCTAAAATGTGTGTACCATGCCTGGTCTCCCGGCATGTAGGATTTTCCGTCTTCTCCCCATGCGTCAATTCCGCCTGCGCTTGCCATGCGTGAAGTTGAGCCTGCGGAAGCGCGGCGCGGCTGGTCTACTAAAAATGCAGGGTAGCCTTTGCGAAGGAAAATGTCGCTCCAGCCTTCGCGACCATCAGGCGTTGTCTGCCAGCCGGTTCTGCTCTGTCCGTAGCCGTGAAGGTAAACAATCGGATTCTTTGTTTTTCCGGCCGGAATCTGATAGAAAGTATTTGCGTGATCAATGTGGGCTGTGTTTCCAGCACGAGTCGGGTCGAGCCAGCTTTTTTCCGGCGCATAGTTTCCTGCAACAGGTTCTGTTACACTTCCTCCAGATGTGAACACGCCCTGCTTTTGAATAACAAGAGCGTCTTTACCTTTTGAACAGCCTGCAAAAGTAAGTGAGGCTGCCATTGCCAGCGCGGCAATTTTTACCGTGTTTGAAATTGTCTTTTTCATAAGTTTTCCTCCAGATATTTATGTGTAAGATGCGCAAGGGATTGTAGCACCTGCGAAATAGTTCCGAAGCGTAAGCGTAGGAATGAGCCGCGCAAGACGGCGAAGTGCGAAAAGCCCGACCGCCGCTTGCCGGCGGTTGCGCCCAGATTTTATTTTTTAAGCCCAAGCTTTGTAAGCCACTTTTCTACTTTCTTTGCAGCCCCGCTTTCTGCTTCCTTCATGGAAACTGCAAGCCCTTCAAGAACGAAAGCCCCCTTTGCTTTTTCACGCACGGTCTTGTAAGTTCCGCCGTCGCCGCTTCCCATGTGGGTATTGAATGGAACGACCGTCTTTCCCGAAAAATTCACAGTGTCAAAAAGCGTGTAGATAATCATAGGGAAGGTGTACCACCACATCGGGTAACCGATAAAAACAGTGTCGTAGTCAGAAAGGTCAATTGCATTTTTGATTGCAGGACGCTGGTCTTCGTCGTGTTCCTTTTTTGCATAGGATGCCAGCGCGTCATAGTGGTCGCGGTTTTTGTCATAAGGAATTACCGGTTCAATTTCCAGAAGGTCGCCGCCAGTCTGACGGGCGATTTCTTCTGCCAGGCGCCGTGTTGAATCGTATACTGAAAAATAAAGAATAAGTGTCTTTGCCATTTGTTTGCTCCTTGTGATTTTTAATATAACCTAAGGAATCGCCATTTGAACAATCAAAGTTTTTTATCGCAGTATACGTTGTACGCATAGCAAGACCATATTATTTGAATGCCGCATTGGTGCACTGTTAATTATTTAGATTTATTTTCCGATAAAAAACTATGGAGAATTAAACTATAATTATGGATAAAAAATATAGAAATTTAATTGAAAAAGAATTTAGAAATTGTGTGGATGGAACAATTTCTCGTATTTTTGGAAATGAACAGACTTATCGACCTTTTCATACGGCTTTATTGTCAGAAGATGTTATTTTTTGGAGTGGATTTGAACGTTCATTTAGTACATCTTTTGGTCAAAGAGTAATAGAAGAAATCGCGAAAATCGTTGCTTTATCAAATGGTGCATCAAGTGCAGAAAGACAAAAAATTACATTCATCGATATTGATGAAGCTTATGAAGATGCTATAAGAAGTCATATTCAAGGATTGAGGGATAATACTGAAACTGCAAGAGACTGGGTATCAACTTTGTCTAAAATCAAATCTGTAAATCCGACTGGCAAAATTAAATCATTAAGAATTATATCTGATTTATGGTGGAAAAAAGATGGTATAGATAATTATATCAGCTTAAAAACTGTAAAACCAAATATTGATCAAACAGCAGTTGCAAAAGAGGATTGTTTACATCTAACTATTGCAAATCCTAATTGTAAAACTTACTTTGGATTGCCATATAATCCTTATGGAGAAGCTAAAAGCTCATATTCTTTTAATCCGCCAATGGGAATATTTGATTTCCATAACGATTCTGTTGTTCTGATTGGAAAGGAAATGTGGGATACAATAGGTGGTAATGATTGTTATGAAGAATTATTAGAAATTGCAAAAGAAGTAGGAAAAGAAACAAAACAAAAAATTGAAAACCTAAGAAAATAAGGAAAAAAGTCGTGAAAATCAAGTTTTCACGACTTTTTTCTTTATACAGCAAAAGCAAATAAATCTGGTTGTTCTGATTTATTCAACCGTTTTTTCATAAGCTTTTTTATTGAAACATCATCCGTATATGTGTAACGCGAAAAAGGAAAATCGACAGGTGGCAAATCTAACGGTTGATTTGTAACAAGTTTTACAATTTGCTTACCTATTGCACAACCTAAGCTAATTGGAACTGCATTACCAATTTGTTTGTAAACATCCTTCATTTCTCCAAAGAATTTCCAATCATCTGGAAATTCTTGTATTCGAGCATATTCTTGAATGCTAAGAGGTCTGTCTTTTTCTGGATGGCATAAATCTGTAGCAGGCATTGTTGGGTCTGTTACAAGAGTTGGAGAAGGTTCATCCCAACCTACACGGCGGAAGAATCCAGTTTTTCCGCCACCGAGTTTGAGTTTTTCCCCCATAGCTTCATACTGAATTTCCTGTGGTAAATGTTTCCAATATTGTCCAGCTTTGAGCATTTTAAAATACTTCAAACGCTTTTCTGGAAATTTCATTGCTTTCTGTTCATTTTCTTTTAAGTCAGAAATAACTTCTCTTACTGTTCGCCATTTTGGTAAGCCAAATTTTCCAAATTCATCATTTGTTGGTGACAAATATGGAACTTTTTGACCATCCCGAGAACAGAAAAATACAACACGCTCTCGTTTTTGCGGAGCACCATAATTTGCAGCATTGTAAAGATTAAAAGTCACTGTATAACCGCCTTCTTCCAGTTTATGCAGAATATAAAGCAAAGCTCCGCCTTTTTTTTCTTCTGGTGTTTTAGGTGCAAAACCGAAACGTTTTTCCATTTCTTCACATTCGAAAGGAGCAGATAAAATTCCTCTTACATTTTCAATTACTGCAAATTTGGGACGGAGTTCCAGTATTCTGTCAATAAAAGTTAAAAATACATTTCCACGTTTATCTTGGAAACCTTTTCTTTGACCTGCGGTACTAAAAGCCTGGCATGGCGGTCCACCAATAACTAAATCTATTTCTTGATTTTCAGAAATATTTGCAAATTTTCTAATTTCACTTGCAGAGTAATTGTTTATATCACCAATAAGTCCAATATTTGGGCGATTCAGTAAAATAGTTTTTCGAGCATTCGGTTCTATTTCAGAAGTTAAAAGCGGATGTATTCCAGCTTTTTCAATTCCATAATCCAGCCCCATTGCTCCAGAAAAGAAACTTAATGCTACAATATCGGGAATTACTGAATCTTTCCGAACTTGGTCGGGAATATCTTTACTTAGTCTAAACATTGTTTCATTATCAGATAAAATATTTGGGTTTATAACCCAGGTTTTTCCAACCTGTTCAGCTGGAATTTTTCCGTCACGAATAAGTTTTCGTGTATATTGAGGAGTACAATTTAACTTAAGTGATAAATCTTCTACAGAAAGGTACTGCTTATTTATTTCCATGAAGAAAATATAAATAATCCATTGTAAAAAATCAAGATGGTTAGTATAATATCACATAATAAAGTTTTCAAATCCGACAAATCAGTCGCACTATTCTTTGCACGCATAGCAAATCTCATGCTAAAATATTAATATGATAGAAACTTACATCCTTCAAAATCTTGTCGCCTTTGCTGACAGTGGAACGCTTGTTGCCGCAAGTGAAATTGTGAATGTAACGCAGCCGTCTCTTACGCGTTCTCTTCAAAAACTGGAAGATATTCTTGGAGTACAACTTTTTGACAGGACGAAAAATACAATCTCTTTGAATCAGACCGGCCGACTTGCCGTGGACTATGCCCGCCGAATTATTGCGCTTCAGAACGAGATGGAAAATGAGGTTCTTGATTTTTACAACAAGACCCGGGAAATTAAAATTGCTTCAATTGCGCCAATGCCGCTTTATGTTTTGACTCAAAAGTTTAACAAGACTTTTCCAAAGACTAAAATAACCGGCCAGGTGAAAAACGAAAATGCAGAGCTTTTTTCACTGCTGGAAAAAGACAAGGCTCAAATTATAATCACAAAAATTAACCGCTCGGACGAACGCTTTTTTGCAACAGAGATTTTTGAAGAACATCTCAAAGTATTGCTTCCAAAAAGTCACAGCCTGGCCAATCGTAAATCTGTAAAACTCAAAGAACTTGCAGGCGAAACCTTCATAATGCTTTCAGAACTTGGATTCTGGTCCAATGCGGTTAAGCATGCAATTCCCGATGCAAAGTTTATTGAGCAGGATGACATTACAGACCTGAGGGATATAATTGCATATTCAACACTTCCAGCATTCACAACGGATTACACTGAACAGGCAGACCATCTTCCTGCCTTAAAAAAAACAAACCGTGTAGCCGTTCCAATTGAAGACGAGGAAGTGAATGTTAAGTTTTATGCCGTATGCAGGGTTGAAATGATGAAACAACTGAATTCTGTGCGTAAACAACCTTGAGTTCTAAATTGAACACATGACGGGAAAGCTGGTGAATGAGTCACAAGAACCCTTTGAGTTTGACGACCCTCCAATTTGATTGTCATCAAACTCAATATTCTGAATTTACTGCGCTTTCACAGCTACAAGTTCTATATAGCCGCGTTCGCCTCGTGGTTCAAGCTGAATTCGTGGATTTTCTTTATCCAATTTGTAGCCTTCAACAGAAGGATCATATTTCTTTTCAGATTCCCAGATAGCAGTAACAGCCTCTTCAAAATCTTCTTCTGCAAAAGGTTCGTCCTGGAACATAAGATAGTCACACTCCGGTAAATCAATTACATCAAAACCTTCTGGAATAATTCCTTTGTAGTCTGGTGCAACTTCAACACCCTGAACATATTCACTTTTTCCATCACGCAATTTTTCAGGAAGCCACAGACAAACAGGTTCTCCACACAGGCTATCCATTGAAGTTAGAAGTCCCAATATGTCACAGCCTACTTCTTTGCAATACGAAAAATATTCAGTCGCTTTTTCACCACGTTTGAAACGAGTTTTCAAAAAAAACTTGCCAAAAACCTGACAGCAACTTGTTGCCGAATGCCCCTGAATTCTATCTTGTGAAAACTGCCTTGAATATTTTTTGAAGGTTGAATTTTAACTTTACGCCGAATCCGTTTCCGTTGCTTTTGATGTCTGCGACTGAATCTGGCAAGTCGCTGGAAAAAACAGAAAAACGGTAGCTGTAATAAATATTGACAAGAACGTAGTCGTAAATGCTTTGTTTCCAGCCGATTTTTGGGGTAAAACGAATCAAAGAGTCCTTTTTGTGGTCGGACGGAACGTCGTCGCCTGAGTACATAAGAAAATCTGTTCTGCAGCCGAACCCGACGTAAAGAAAATTAAGACCTTTATTGAGTGGATAATAAAATGCGTTCAGAGAAATTCCGACTGTTGTTATTGTTAGGTCGTAACTTGTGGGGAAAATTGTCACGTGGGAAAAATCGCTTTTTATGGAAAGGAACGGAAGCACAAGCTGCTCGTACCAAGCCCCAAGCCCCAGCCGTTATTCTTTAAGCCGGAAAGAAGATACGCTGTGTCCAGTGAAAAAATCCGTTTTTCTTTGAAGTTGAAATTCTGGGAATTGAAAAATGAGATTTTTTGTTTTTGCTGAAGAGACGGAATTTCTTGGCTGGGACTTTGAATTTCCTGTGATTGCCCCGGCTTTTGCGGTTCTGCAAGAGATTGACCTTCCGCATGGGCAGAAACTGAAGGAATAAAGAGCAGAAGAAATATTAGATTTTTTATTAGTTTTGAGGCTTTAAACATTTGTCATGTTTCTGTTCAATTTTTTACATCTGTTCCAGTTTTGACTTCAAAATATAAAGCCTTTCTTTAAGTTTTTGCACTTCGTCAAGGCTGTTCATGATTTTTGAAGTCATATATGCGTCCACGAAAACGCCGTCAAAGAAGAAATCGGCGAATGTCAGAAAGCCGCCGCCTAAAACATCAAGAAAACTCCAGTTGCGCGCACTTTTAAAATGACGCTCCGCATCTTCCACAAGCGGAACAAGGCGATTTACAGTTTGCAAGGCATTTTGGATTTGCGGACTAGACATTTTTTCCCCGATATAGTTTTTAAGATACTTAAAATATACTAAAAAAACAGTCATTCTGAAAGGAAAATTTTTAATTGGGGAAAGGGAAAAAGTTTAGAAGATTTTATAGAAATAATTTAAAATCCTCTCTTCTTCATTTTTCATAAGCGAGCAGAATTCCTGCAAGTTTTCTGCGTTATGGGGAATTTTTACACCAATCACATCGAGAGTTCCAGTGTCGTTCGCAAGGTTATAACGGCAATTTTCAAAATCCGTTCTTCCGTCGTCCGGGAAAATAAATCCGCCGCGTGCGATTTTCATCGTGTGCATATATGCGACAACCTGATACAAATCCTCACGGCAGACATTTTTTTGAAGCGGCTTGTATTTTGCATCCAGAATGTACTCGCCTTTCTTGTAGAAATCCGGGTAGATTCTGCGGTAGTCTTTGTCGAAAGCCAGATCATCGTCACTCTTGAACATTCTAAGTCCGCCCTTGTGTTCTTTGTTTTCCGGATGAACAAATCCGAGCGGGCGCAGAATCGTGTTCAGATATTCCTCCCAGAGCCAGGCGCCGTCAAAAAGCAGACCGCAAACAGACGTTTCGTTTGAATGATAATTTATTTTTGAATGTTTCAAAACCGCAAGGCAAAGTTTTTGGAGAGGCTTCCATTTTGTAAAAAACGGATGGCACACCGGCTTTGCATTTTCGGAAATGACTTTCTGCCGCTCGTGGAAACTGTAGTTTTGCGTAAGCTCGACAATCTGGCTGACAGCAGATTTTGTGTCGGAATCAGAATTCAAGATTGATTTTCCGAAAGGTTTTGTCCTGATGAATTCAATTGTATGGCGAACAAGCTCGGTAAGCGTATTGTCAAAGACCTGCGTACGCTCCTTGTAGGCGACTTTTCCGACGAACGGAACATTCTGCCTTATGTGCCTAGAAAGATTCAGAGAGCCTTTTACGTTCGCATCGTTCCGGTCAAAAGTTATGTATGTCTTGAAAATTCCCTGCCGAACCGCATTTTTCAAAACAAACGGAAACATAAAACATAGCAGGTCAAAAACACTGCCGCTTGAAGCGTCGTAATTCAGACGAAAAAGATTCTCGCAAAAAACTTTTCCCAGCATATAATGAAGAAAAAAATCGTCTTCTGATTTTGAAAACCGCGAGGCAATTTCCAGATGAATCGCGCCATTGTCTGCGCCAATTCCGACAAACCCCATCAAATTCCCGGTTTTTATTTCTGCTTCAGAAAAACTTTCAGCACAGCCGTGCATCTCAAAAATCGGAAGTCCTCCGATTCTGCCATAAGATTTGTCGATCTCATACGGAAAGACAAGAAGATTCGGATTTTTTGCCGTCAATTCCTTGACCGGAACATCCGCAATGCGTGAAAGCGAGGAATAATGCGCGGCGGAAAAAGTTTCGTCAGCGTCAGATTCTAGAAAATCTTTCTTTATAAGAGAAGAAATTTTTTGTGAGCAGTTGTTGTCTGTTGTTTTTAGACGGAGCATGATTTCTATTTATCTAATTTTCTTAGTCATCTGAATCAACAGTTCTTTTATTTATGTCTTCAAAAAATGAATCAATATTTTCGTTTTCTGTAAATGAATTAGAAAAAATAGTTTCTTGCATTTTTTCTATATGTTTCTTAAAAAAAGTTTTTGACTGTATATCTGTATCACACATTATACAATTTCTTTTTTCTTCGATACATACTCTTCCAGTTGTTCCACTTCCTGCAAAGAAATCTAAAACAACTGAATCTGGATATGAAAGAGACTTTACAAAACGACGGATGATTTCAAGAGGTTTCTGAGTTGGATGTCCGACACGCTCCAAAGAGTTACCGTTTAATCTACCAATTTCCCAAACATTTGTAGGATTCTTTCCTTTCTTTACATTTTCAGGATTTAGACGTTTATCTTTTAAAGCATCACGTAATTCTTTTTCTCCATACGGAACACGAACCGAATCCAAATCAAAATAATACTTATCAGTTTTTGTAAGCCAAATTGCTTCTTCATGGCGATTTGCAAAATATCTATGAGCAGACATTCCATTCTTGTAATACCAAATAATTGTATTAACAAGTCTAAATTTCGTTTTATGTCGGCAGTAATAAATAATTTCAATCAAATCTCCACTTTTTACATTTTGAAATTGAGTTCCACCAAAGATAACAATGTTTCCATTTGGAGAAAGAACCCTATAAGATTCATCAAGCCACTTCGCCGCCCACTCAATATAATTTTCATACGTATCCCAATTTGCCAAATCCAAATTATAAGGAGGATCAATCAAGATTAATTGAATCGAGTTATCTGGAAGAGATTTTAGAAGTTCAAGACAGTCTTTGTTTAGTAAAATGCAATTTGTCTTTTCAGGTACTTTAAAATCCACAGATGTCTTATGTTTTATATTATCTTTACTCATTCTATTGAGTTGCATTAACCCAGAATTGAAATGAGATTTATTATGAATAGCCATGTCTAAATCCTTTATTTTTTTGTTATTTGATTAAATAAATCACAAGCAAGCATTTGTATTGAAGTTTCTGCTACTTTAAGCATAATATTTAACATTTCTGATTCACTCCAAGAATTTCCATTCCCTTGTGTATATATCAACGCTGCGGTCAATGTCGTTCATTGCGCCGATGATGTAGACGTTTTCGGGGATGAAAAAGCCATCATAAAATTCATCGCCTTTTTCAATCAAGTTCTGATATTGAGTTTTTATCATGCCGTTTTTTCCGCGGTAGCCAGGGTCAATGCAAAAAAACAGCTCGCCGAAAATTTTTGAAAGCTCGCCGCGGTTTATTTCATCGATGATGAAGACGAAAAGTTTTACAGATTCACTTTCAGATTTTTCTTTTACCGAATAATCAACAAGCCCGAAATTTTTCTTCCAATATTCAATCACGGCTTTTCTGTAGTTGTCATGTCCTCGGGACGGAATCCCCGGAAGCCCTTTGTAAATATTATACAACTGTTCTTTGTTGTAAAATTTGGACTTTCCCTGAATCCATTCGCCTTTTTTATAATCGCCATTTTCATAAGTTCTGGTCGCAAGTCCGTCTCCGTTTTCATTCAGCTCAACACGGAATGTGCTTTTTCCTGTCAGAAGCGGAATATCCATAAAATCTTTTTCATTCAGATAATCAACGACCTTCTCCCAAACTTGCTCAAAATTATCAGAAACCGAAGAAACGTTCATCGCCAGCAACGCCCTTTTGCAGAATTCCTTAAAAATGCCGTCTTTCCTCTCAAATCCGATTTCGCCGCCAGACTGATTTTTCGGACGCAAGCCCTCGACAAAATCCGTGTAGTCGTAGCTCGGATGAAACTGAACAAAGCCAATTTCATTTTGTGAGCAGCCCATTTTTTTTGCAATTTCTTTGGCAAGAAATGTTTTTCCAGTTCCCGGAGCACCGTGAAGAATCAGGTTGTGGGTGTGTTTTAAGAGTTCAGTCAGGTTATCAGCAAGAGAATTATCTGGCATTATGCTTTCTCCATTCAAAATATCATTTATGGCAGAAATAATTTCAGGATTTTTTATTTTATCAATTTTAGCAATGGCAGGAATCTGCGATGAACCGGCAGCGGACCATGTTTTCAAAAAATCACAATTTTTATCTTCAAGCAAAGTAAAATTTTCTAAAGACCGTTTCTGAGCATCATCATATTCTTCAATAGAATCAGAATAGAGTGTACCAATAAAATAGTAATTAAATTTCCAACTTCTTCTTAAAGCAACTACAATACAATCACCCGTCTTTAAATTTGAAAACAATTTTCCTTTTGGATTATCAGTTTGCCATCCCATCAAGACGCAATGATTTTGTATCATATAATCCAACAAATAATCAAAATTATTATCATTCCAAACGTTTGGGCTTATAACATAATAATTTCTGTTTTCATTTTCCATAACTTCAATTCCTTTTAAAGCTCCAGTTTCATCAAACGATTTTTTTAATTCCGGGCGGATTTTAAATTCAATTCTTCCGTTCTGCAATTTTCTTCCAAGGCAGCAGATTGACCAGAAACGTTCAGTTTCATCAGAGCGCAAACTCAAAGGGCAATTTGTCAGTTTATGAACTTTCTCGCCTGTTCTCCAAATCGCATTGTTATAAAAATTTTTCGTTCTGCCGAATTCTTCCGCCATGTCTGTGCAGGTTGCAAGAGTTGATTTCTGAATACAGGCAAAAGCAATCAACGAATCTTCTGTAAATATATTTCTGTCCGTTACAAACTCTTTCCACTGCTCTTTTGTAATTCCCGGGTCGTACTCATTTTCTGCAGGATACCAATTTTCTTCCATAATAAATTATTTTCTCCAGTTCGTGATATTGACATTATATCCGAGTTTCAAAAACTGAACCGTTAATTTTGCTCATCTTGCCAACTTCTCAAACATCTGTTCCAAAAGATATTTTCCGCTTGCGGTCTTGAACACATTTTCTTTCATCGCCGGAACTGACTCGCGCTTGCAGTAGCCTTCCATAACGTTCACGATAAAATCCGCCTCAACGAGAATCTGAAAATCCATGCCGTCGATTGCCTTGTATGTGTGGTGGTGCCCGATTATAAAGCAGATTCGCTCAACGTCGGGGGCAGGAAGCGAGAGCGGCTCAAGGAGTTTCCGCGCAATTGCAGGTCCTTCCGCCTCTTGATGTTGAGGCTGGCTGTTTCCATATTTTTCCTTGCTCACCTTAACGCCGATGTCATGAAGATACGCCGCAACTTCCGTTATAAAAAGCGTATGCCCATCCACGTTCTCCATCTGCGCAATAAGCCGGCTGTAGCCATGCACCGCCATCAGATGATGAATGTTCGGTCCGTCCGGGTCGTAGTCGAAGATTGATTTTAGAAGTGGGGTTAGGTTTATGTTCATAATATAATTCCAAATTTCCTAAATGTAAATTAAACGTTGCAATTATACCATGAAATAAGCGGATTTTATAGATTTTCCAAAATCGCAGTTACATTTTATTGCATCACTCCACTACTGATTTCTTTACAAATTTAATTTTTCTTTTCGTAGAAAAGCTACGTTATCTGAGCGAAACGTGACAGGATAATAACCCAATACGATGAGTCATACCACATATATGGACCAAGGCTGTCGCCCTGGACGGACTATTGTACTGTCGCACCCTTTTTCATGCAAAAAAATTATTGTATTATCCCTATAAACTGGAATTTCTCACTTTTTCATCTTAGGAGCAATAAGCAGCACTACTGTCACAAGAAAATATATACCATACAGCAACCACGTAATTGTATTGTTCCAAGGAAAACTCTTTTCTGGATGGTTTAATGCAAACATTATAAATACAATAGGTATAATCAGCATTATCAAACCGATAATCCTTGATATACTTTTTTTCATGTAAAGCACCTCCTCGTTAAACTTGAAGTTATAAATCTTTTTGCTCGTATACCTTATTCCAAGAACCAATCTCAATCAAATTACCTTCTGGATCGGCGATATAACAAGTTCTTTGTCCCCACGGTTCAAGCTCTGGTTCTAATACAGACGTTGCCCCATTTTTTATAGCATTGTTGTATGCCATATCAACTTCTTCAAAAGTATCAACATAGAGCGCAATTTCGCTATGACCATTTAGACCTTTTATATATTCATACCTTCTGTGTGTCATGTTTTCAAAATCTTTTCTTCCATATAGCAAAAACAATGTTCCATCCTTAACAAGATAAACATTTGATGTGTCTTCGCTTTCTTTAATCTCAAAGCCAAGAACATCTCTATAAAAGCGAATCATTTTCGCCATATCTTCAACAAATAATCCAAATCCATCTAATCTCATAATCCACCTCCGTATATTCCAATTTTTCTTTCTAATCAACTATCCAGCAAACTGAAAGTTTCACATCCTCGGAATTGGAATTTGTCAGTTCATTACTTTGTACCGTAATCGCAAATACGAGTTCTCTAAAACCACACATTCCTCTATTTTCAGTGCCCTCAACTGGGACAACTCGCTTTCAGACATCAACGATTGTCCATCAATCAGTGTTGATGTATCTTTGCCGCCTATTAAAACAGGTGCAACAACAACATCAACATAATCGAACAATTTTTCTCGAAGGAACAGACTATTCAATGTACCACCACTTTGTATGGTAATTCTCTCGCATCCGAACTCTGCTTTGAGTTTTGCAAGTGCATCTGATAATGATAATTGTTTTTGGCAAATGATATGCAAATTGCTTTCCTGAACACTAAAGGCTGGGTGAACAGCATTCGTTGTAATCAGCACGAATTCCTTTGATAAAGCACAAAAATAACGCACTCCATGTTCACTCAAATGCTTATTGTCAATCAACACAAAAGAGACTGGGGTTTTATCTGGTAGCGGCTTCGTATTGACACCCATTTTTTCTTGCACTCGTCCTGTGTTTAATGACCATAAATCCGTCGTTTGTTCAATTTCGTAATATTGATGTAAGCCTTCGCTTACCCCTGTAATTTTAGGAAAATCTTTGTCTACATCTAATTCATCTGTTGCACCTGTGCTGATTTTTCCGTCAACAGACATCAGCATAAATAGTGTTGTAATAGGTCTTTCCATCTCACACCTCCAAATTCAAAGTTTCTGTTGCTTTCAATCTCTCCCACAAGACTGAAGGTTAGTTATCCAATTCTTTATTTCTCATATCAACAATGAACTGTTCCAAATTGGTTCTATGATTGTATTTCACAGAAGCGGCTTTATCCTTTTCGATAATGATTTGATTCATATCTAGATCATTCAAAGCAGCAATAGCAATAGCGTAATGTATCACATCCGCCAGTTCATTACCCAGTTGAGCTTGCAAATCCTCACTACCAGATTTTTTTCTTCCCGCTTTTTTATTTAGGACTTCGGCTACTTCACCGATTTCTTCTACGAGTTTCATAAATAAACTTTGGTCGATTCCACCATTACTGTAATGGTCAAGCAAATATGCTTCCAGTTCTTCAATAGTCACTTTCATAATATCAGTTCCTTCACAAATTCAAATCTTCTGTTGCTTTCAATCTCTCTACAAGACTGAAAGTTGTTTATTTCTTAACCTGTAATTCGGCTAATGCAGCACAGTGCTTGACATCAAATTCTTCTGGTGAAATCTCTGAGAGCATTTTCAGATGCTCAGATTCCCATGATTGCAGGTCTTTTTTGGAAAGCGATGCACCTACACCACGACAGGCTTTCATTCGACCATGCCATGACTCTCTAGAAAAATGCACATTTAATTGATATTCCTCATGATGAATCAAATCAAATTTCTGTTTATAGCAATTCGGGATTTGAATCGGATGCATTGTTTCCCGTGCGCCACTCCATGCAGGACTATACCTCAAAACAAGTCCTTCACTTTTACCGGCAATTTCATCCTCAAATGGAAGCCATGCCATATACAAAACCAGCAATTTTCCACCTGGTTTCAACATCTTATATAGCTTCAGCATGACATTTTCATGGTCAAAATACAGAAACACTGGCATGCTGTAATAACATCAAATGTTCCCTCTGGAAAATCTATCTTTTCAGTCGCAACTGCTTTGTAATCAATGTTCATGCCGTTAGACAAATGTTTTGCCTGTTTAATCTGTTCTTCTGATATATCTGTTCCTGTCCATTTTCCACCGTAAGAATACATATTTCTTGGCAAAACACCTGTTCCCGTTCCAATATCTAAAATTCTCTGACCATCCCTGCACAAGCCCAAATCAAGGATTTTTTGATAAAACATTTGCGGATAAATATCCCTGTATTTGGCATACTCTGTGGAGACTTTTCCCCAGTCAAATCCTTTGCCTCCATCAATAGACTTATCTTTAATTATCATAATCATTTACCTCAACAACTTCCGATTTGTCCCGCACCCATTTCATTCATGCGGAATTTCCAGCATATCCAGTAATTTCACAAAAGTGTCCTGCCCGTCCAGACATGTATCCACAAGCCAGCCCTTTTCCCTTCTCCACTCAGAAAGTCCTCTGTAATAAAAGCTTTTTTTGCTATCCTCAATAATAAAAGGGATGATGTTATTTTTTAGGCATTCCTTTAGGGCTATCAGCCTCCCGACCCTTCCGTTCCCATCCTGAAAAGGATGAATGTATTCAAATTCTGCATGAAATTCAATAATATCCTCTATCGTAACATTACCCCTGGCATTATATCTTTCAAGAAGTGCCCGCATATCTCTGGCAACTTCTGAAGGTTTTGAGGTTGCTCTTCCACCCACTACATTCGCACGTTTTTTATAATCTCCTACTGCAAACCAGGGAAGTGCTGCGTCCTTTGTATCATGCTTAAGCATGAAATGCAGTTTTTTTATGATTTCTTCCGTCAGTTTCTTCTCTGCAATATCAATGCAATAATCAATCGCTCTGAAATGATGAACCGTTTCCAGAATATCATCCACGGGGATACCGTCTCCCATGTTAATCGTGTTCGTTTCAAAAATAAGTCTGGTCTGGTTCTCCGAAAGTTTACTGCCTTCCATATGATTGGAATTGTAGGTCATTCTAACCTGAAGTTCATGATACAGACCTCCGGAAAGCCGTATTTCTTTTTCGTCCCTTAATATCTGAAGAATTTTGTTATCTGCTTCCTTGCGGCAAAGAAGCTCGGGCGCAACATTTAAATACCCGGCAATCCTGTTTAGGCTGTGCGTGGATAATTTTTCACCCTTTGCAATTTTTGCAACGGTACGCGTGGATAACCCCGCTTCCGTACTGAGTTCTGTTTTTCCAATTCCCTTTTCTTTCAGAATTTTTTCAAGTCTGGCATATGAAATCACTTCCGTACCCCCCCCTTTTTTTTATATCTTTACTTATTATATCATTATTTCATTCAAAAAGTAAAGATTTTCGTCGGTATCAGAATAAAAAGGTAAAGATTACCCTGTAAATTTCCTTTACATTCCGCACTTTTCTTTCAAAAAAGCAATCCACTCCCTGCGATCATTTACAATAAATTCTTCCTCGGTTCCCGTCGTCCTGTTTTTCATAATGGTCTACAATCTTTTTATAATTACCGGATGAAAGCATCATAAGGTGCTTTATCATCAAATGGCTTTCTTTTACTAAATTGCGCTGATTCATCGATGTGTGCAAATATAACGTCAGAATATTTTCTGATACCACTATGCCCTGTACAGACATATTCCAATTGAATGTGTTGGATATTATCAATCAATGCTTTCAATTTCACCAGAGACTTTTTGTTCATATCCGGATATTGGGTGAAAAAATCAAAAAAACTATATCCACCTTTTTCATTTATTGCAAGACAATCTCCGGTAAACAAAATCTTATCATCAACAATATAACAGGTATGCCCCAGAGTATGTCCGGGTGTAGGAATAGATTGTACCTTAATGCCTCCGATATCAAACTTTTCATTGTTATCTATGGCGTAATATCCTTCTTTAATTCTGACACAATTTTTAATCTTCACCCCTAATTTTGTCATACGATGGATGCTTCCATTCAAGTATGCGCTTTCCGCTTTCCCCAGGTACACTTGTGCATTTGGGTATATATTTGTTCCGCTTGTGTCAATTCCACCACAATGATCCACATCGGCATGAGTAATAAAAACATGTTTAATTTCTTCAGGATTAATACCTATTTGTTGAAAAGAATTTTCAACACCCCGATAATTCAAATGTCCCGAATCAACAGCTATTGTCACGCCATTTTTGGTATAAAACCAAAGATTTACATCCCCCTGCCTGATACAGCTTATTCCACATTCATAATTTCCTGTTTCTGCCGGATTGCAATATTTTTTCCCCTTCATAATATGGCGCTTTATTTTATCATCAAAAAAATACATAAACTTCATAGCAATTTTCTCCTCCTTATAATTACAATAGCCACTATAACCGAAGGGAAAACTTTTTACTTTCAAAAATCTGCTGTTTTTCTGTTTATTTTAATACATCCGTAATAGAAACACCCGTTAATTTCTTACAAGTGTATGCAAGATGTGCCGAACTTGAGAAACCGCTTTCCTGCGCTGCCCAGGTAATTTTACCACCCGTGCTTATCAATCTGTATGCATATTCCATTCTGCGCATCAGAATATAACTTTTTAGCGAAATTCCCGCTTCTTCCTTGAATAAATGCGTCAACCTGCTTTCAGAAAGGAAAACTTTCTCCGCAATCTGCTTAACACTGTAACTTAACCATTCTCCAGAAATAACTTTGCTGATTATCAGTTCAATCCTTTCATCTCTTACGTTGTTTTTTCCTGTTGAAATACCCATGGCAAGAAACATATTTTCAACGATGCGTATAATTTCATTCTCCGGCAAATTGTGAATATCTTCTGATATCTCTGCAATTTCATCCGAAACATTGCAGTAGGAACCACCTTTTATATATTGCTCCCGAATCTGCTCCGCAATAATGCTTGTGGGATCAATCAGCAGAAAAAAAGTGCAATTGTTTCCTACTTCAACTGCATGTCTGACTCTTGAATCAAGCAGAATAATATTTCCACATATATTTTCTTTACCCACTGTAATTCTGCAGCTCTTTTTCCCTGCAAATAAATGCAGAAATGGATGTTTATGAATGTCCGTCTTATAATATGATGGTATAATAACAATATATGAACTTTGAAAAATAAGACTACTCATTTTTTCGTCCTCATACTCCCTACCCATCTGTCCAAACTCTCTATTGCGGTACACTAATTAAAGCTCTGCAATTTTTGTCTTGATACGTGGGCAAAACTCTATTGCCGATTCAGCAGATACCTAACTGCGTATTCTAACTCAACATCTCTTTTAAACACGATTTTTCCTTTTTCCATGGCTTCACTATCATAATTATCAATAGAGAAAATAGTCTTTGCATTTTCACTTGTTATCGGAATCACGACATCGAGCGGGATTTTGTTTTCCCGGGTATGATCCGTGTCAATGAAAGGCTCCCCAGCCTCAGAAAGGCTCAAAAACACCGGATATGTCACACAGATATTATCTGTAAGATAAATATACCCTCCATTATTCTGATTGACACCACTGCTCGCAGTAATTCCCATCCCATTTGGACAATAACTCGCTATCTTTAATTTGACAAACTGGAATTTGTTACTCTGTTCAAACAACAAAAATCGGACTATGTCAGATCGTTTTCAGAAAAGCATCAACTTCCTGATTAAATGCCGCTGGATTCTTGTTTGCAATAAAATGATTTCCTCGAACGATGGCTAATTTCGCATTTGGAAGATGTTCAGCGATTTTCTTTGTATGTGATTCTTTGATTATATCCTTTGTTCCGCAAATGACCAACGTAGGCATCGAGATTAGCGACAATTCAGACGGCTTGATATTCGGCTCGTTTACCATTAAACCAAGCATTTCGGCATTTCTTTTGGCATCTGCCGATTTACCGGCAAAGCGGTTTGCAATCTTATATCCGATTTCAATCGGGATTTGCGTTGTTCGTTTTACTCCCATTGGTTCGAGGTTGCCGCCGTTCAAGATTAAACCCTTCACCATACTGGGATGCTTCATTGCAAATTTCATTGCAATGTTTGCTCCGTCCGAAAAGCCCAAAATTATCGCATTTGAAATTTGATGCCCCTGCATAAAATCGTATAAATCGCAGGAGAATTGTTCAATGGTAAAGGGTGCATCACCTCTCGGAGATTTTCCATGACCTCTTGTATCTATCGCAATTACATGGTATGCATTTTGAAAATAATCTATTTGATTTATGAAGTAGGAGCTATCTTCGCCGTTTCCATGTAAGAGTATAAGCGGTTCGCCGGTTCCTTTTTCCTGATAATATAATTTAATATCCATTTTTCCCTCACAAATTCCGATTTTCTCAATTCTCCAAACTGGAATTTATCTATTCATCAATTCAAGAGTTTTTTCAAATGAAATACATTCTGCGTATCTTCCATTCCACATGAACTGATTATAATATCTATAAGATTTTTCCGCTGTCATATACGCATTATCAAACGTACTGTTTGTATTTGCTGGAACAATCATTTTAAGTCCATGCTCAAAACCACATTTCACTGTTGCATCTATGCAGTAATCTGTTTGTAGCCCTACAATAATAATTGTATCTTCATCTTTTTCATGTAGGTAATCCAACAACCCCGTATCTTTGAAAGCACTGTTTACATTTTTATCAAAAACACGCTCATTTGGCATTGGCTGAAATTCTTCGTATATTTCATAGCCTAATGCGCCTTTAGTTAATTTCTGTCCAACACCATCATCATGTCTAACATAAATAACTTCTATATTATTATTGCGCGCCTCTTTGATTAGTGTTTTAATACGATATACAAAAGTCTCAAATTCATATAAGTCATTATTCATAATTAAATTTTGAGTATCAACAATCAACAATATCATTCTATTACCTCACTAATTCCGATTTATCTGTATTCAATGATATCTTTAAATGGCTTCCGTGGCCTTTTAGCTGGGTTTTCATTCGCAAATCCAACTGCAACAATTCCGGTCAGCTGATGTTCAGTTCCGATAAAATCGATTAGATCATTATAGGCAAAACAAGTATTTGCGATCCATAAGGTACCTAATCCATATGATGTGGCGGTCAGTATCATATTTTCGACAGAAGCGCCTATCGACAACGAATCACAAATCTCTACTATTCGCTGCTCACTTTCAATGTTTGCGAATGGCGTTTGCTGATTTGTGTTAAGTACTACAATCAGACACGGGGCTTCCTGCATAATCCGGACCGTATTTTGGGCATCAGGAATGGCAAAAGCCCATTCCGGCATAAGTTTGTGGGTGCTTTTTTCGGAGTTAATCCCATTGCGCATCACATCGACTAAACGGTCTTTTTCTTTTCCCTGATATACAATAAATTTCCATGGCTGTCTGTTTTTAGCGGAAGGTGCCAAGGTTGCGCTGTATATTATATGCTCAAGTATTTCTTTACTGACTGCATCAGGTTTATATTTTCGTATGCTTCTTCTGTTTTCTATTTCTTGAATCATGATTTTCTCCCATAAAATTCCAATTTGTTAATTTGTTTTATTATAGCACATACAAGCTCATTCACAATAAAAAAAGAGCAACTGAATTTTCTCGATTACTCTCTGTTCATTACTTCCGTGATAATAATATCATAGCTTTCTTTTCAAAAAAAACTCTCAATACCGTTTATAGTTTTGTAAAAATCATTGGTTTTCATAATTTTTTTGCACCTACTTTATAGATTTGAACTCACGTGCCATACTTCCCCGCCATCTTCCGGCATTCCTCCCGAATCTCTTCCCTCAGCCTTTCAGGTTTTATCACTGTAACGGAATCGCCGAATCCCATCGCCCAGGAGAACACCATCTGCTTCTGGTTCGAGCTGAATTTCAGAAGAACCGAGCCGTCCTCGTGCTGAGCGACCAGCTGATTTTTGTGCCATTCGCGCTCAAGGACGTAGTTCGCCATTTTTGCGGAAAAAGAAATTCATATTCTTCCGGCGGCTCCGGATTGTTCCAGATTCCAAAGTTCAAGTCGATGTGCCTGTGGATGTCAAAATCTTTTGGAACGGAAAAACTCTTGCCGGAAGGAACAATGTTTTTTATCTGCGACAGTGCAAAAACCCTAAAATCCGCCGTGCCGTGGTCAAAACCAAGAACATACCAGTTTCCTTTCTGGCAGACAACGTGATAGCAGTCAAAAACCTTTTCCTTAAAAATCTTGCTCCCGGAACTTTTGTAAGCGAACGAAACAACACAGCGGCTCTTTATCGCCTTGAAAATCTGATTGAAAACCTCGGCGTCAATTTTTGGCAGCGGGTCGGAAATAAAACTGATGTCCGTGTTCAAAAATGAGGAATCCACCGTAACAGTGTCCGGCAGAAAAGAGACAATTTTCGTCATTATATTCTTGAACGAGTGTTCCAGCGGCGTCTTCTTGTACTGCTCCAAAAGCGGCATTAGAAACCGTAAAAAGCTCGCCTTCCGTAAGCACAACATTCGGCACGGAAAAAGTCGGGTCGGTGTAATGATACATTTTTCGGGTCTTGTCGTATTCAAGAGGCGCATTCATCTCATCCCGAAGCCGCTCAAAATCACGCTCAACCGTCCGCTTGTTAACGCCGAACTTAAAAACCAGCTCATCCATTCCCACAAAAGCCCCTCCGCGGAGCATCTCGTCAATTTGAATAATGCGTGTAGTGCGGCGGATATCGTCGCGTTTTTTGTCAGAAGCCATGTTTGATCCCATAATAAGCAATTATACCACAGTTTTTCTTTGGGTGTGTCCGCAAAACAATTTGCGGACCGGGCTTTCCATGGCTACGGCTTCCGCCTCCGACCAAACGCTCCGCGTTTGTTTTCGCGCATTTTACAAAATGCGCTCACCATTCCAATCCCTCACACAAGAAATTCCTACTCCTTCAGCAACTTTTTTACCTTCCGTTTCAGCAAAAAGACAATCAGAAATTCCGTCAAAGACAAAAGCAAAATCATCAAAAAAAGAACTGCGTTTTCCATATCTCCTCCAGCTTGCATCTACAATTCAATTTTTAAAACGACATTCCGGCAATCAATCCGCATAAGCTGCGCCTTGAAAGACATTTTTTCAGGTTTTGCGGCACGGATTATTTTTGCGGCGGCAGCACGGACATAACCGGCTTTTTCAAGCCCCGGGTTTCCGGCGAAACGTAAAGTCTTGGATTGCAGTTCAGCCCGTCCTGCTCTTTGAAAACTCAAACCACTTTTTCCCGCAATTGATAAGAATCTGCTTTTCCGCCATAACAACCTCCAAGACTCGCGGCGCAACTTCACAAAAAACCGCGCGCTCGCTTTATCTTTCTTTAGTATAAAACGCAATAACGACATGGAGTGTCGGAGAGGGGGAATTGAATTTTTTTTAAACTGAAATAAAAATCAATAATACAAGCTAATCTAATCCGCCTCTTTCCAACTTATGATTTCCTGTTCAAGTTTTACATTGTGTTTGAGCATATAGTCCAAAATCTCTGTGTATTTACCTTTTGCAATTAATGAATCGGCTTTTCTTAAATCATTTTCTTCTAAAGGTCTTGTATAAGAAGAATATTTTTGCAGTTCAGCCATGCCCATTTTGTATGCTTTAAAATCTATTTGTGTTTTTGAACGCAGGTTGTCTAAAATAAAAAATCCGTCAGGGTCAATGTCGCCGAAATGATAATATTCCTTGTTTGAATTTTGTGTGAAGATTGTTTTCAAGAATATTTGCTTTGCGCTGTTGTGATAACCTGACAAGAAAATAAAAAATGTGTTTGTTTTTTTTATTCTGTTGAAAGAAGTCAAATTTTCGACAGTCATAATTTTCTTATCAACAATTTCAAAAGCAGTTATTTTACTTATAGCAGCCGAAGAAAGCGCAAGCGGAATGTCAGAAAAAATTTTTATGCTGTTTCCATTTTCAAGAGTAATTGTTCCGCTTCCTTTAAAATATATATAAGACGGATTTGAAAAAATATTACATTCTTCAAGAATAACTTTGTCTGCCTCTTTTTCATCTTCGCAATTTTCCACTAAAGAAACAAAACGTTCATTTTGACGCAAAATTTTTAGGATTTTTTTCTTATATTTTTCTTCCCATGCTTTTGAATTTGATAAAATTGAAATAGAAAGTTCCCTCTCCAAAATCTCATTCTTATTTTTCAAAATATAATTTAACAGCATAATAATCTTTTCTGCTTCTTCCTGAAAAAACTGAGCTTTCTTGCCAACTTCAAGACGTTCTATCTGCTGCCTGCAAAAATCCTTTGCAATCTTGTCGAAATCTGAGGCATCATAAATCGCTGAGTAAAAGCTGATTTCTTCCTTTAATCTTGTATTCTTATCTTTTACACCAAGAATTTGCCGAATTTTATTCCAATTTTCATCTGTTGAAATGGCAGCTATCTTACTGATTCTGTCATCTTTCTTGGAAATTGCAACGAGTTCCATCTTCTCAAGAACTTCAAGGTCATTCTCAAAATCATGGATTTTATCAACATCTGCAAAATCGTTTGTGTAGTCCGGAAAAATCTTCTCTGGGAGAATAGAAAACGACTGTGTGATTTCATTATTTTTGTTATATGTTTTGCTGGATTCATATTTTTTTAGAAGCAGTTCCAATGTCTTTTTTTGTTTTTGTGAGAATGTCATATTATTTTAAGAAGCCTTCTATTGGTTTTGTGTATCGCCCATCCGTGTAAAGTGCCACAGTGTTGTCAATGTAGCGGCCGATTGAATCTATTTTTTCAGGAGGAGCCGCATAAAACACCTGAAAATCATTCTCTTCCAGAAATTTGACCATTTGCTCAATGCGCTCTTTTGAAAGTGCCGAAAAAGCCTCATCGATAAAAGCGATTCTTGCGCAGGTAACATTCTTTGGATAAAACTGCAAAAGACTTGCCGCCAATACAATAAAATATGGAGTCTGCTTTTCTCCGCCGGAAGCAGAGCCTTGTTTTTTTGATAAATTCGTTTCTGTAATTTCGTCTCCTGAATTACTTTTTATGAGCATATCGTAATTATAATAATTTCTATAATCCGAATAATCGCTTTCATCTTCGCTAGAAAGAATTTTATCCAGAAATTCCTGAACATCAGCATTGAGTTTTTCATCATTGCCAGAATTCGCGCTGAATAAATCAGGGTTACCTTGTAATGCTGAAAGATTATCCAAAATTGTGAAAAACACTTGGCGGTCACTTTTTTGAATCATTTTAAACTGGTAAATATCTCGTCCGAAAGGAATTTTCTTTAGCTCAGAATTAATCTTATCGATTTCATCTTTTGCCTTATCAATATTTTCTTTTAGTTCAGACACAAAATCATGCAGAAAAACATCACGCAGCTTTACAGACTGTTCTTCAAGTTTATCTTTTGCTTCATCAATTTTAACGTTTGCCACATTTCTATATTGTTCGCGATAGAAAGATATAAATTCAATACCACGGTTTTCCAACGGCAAATCTGAAAGTTTATTGTATTCAAGCTGTTCGTTTTCAAGATTTTTCTTTGCATTTTCCACATCTACATTTAACTGCTTCATGTGCTTTTCACCAATCACGATTGGATTTTTTCTTAGTGCTGTCTGACGCTCATATTCTGTATGCATTTCACTTTCAAGCTCAGGATTTGCTTTCACAAGTTCTGAATATGATTTCTGCTTTAAATTTGAGTCTGTTTCAAGCCGCTCAATCTCTTTTTGGACAGAGTCAATTTTATTGGCATTTGTTGTTTCTGACTTTATGGCGTCGTCATTTTGTTTTCGGGCTTTATTATAATTTCCTTGCGCAAATTCAATTTCCTTCATTGCAGCAAGCATATCCGGGCTGTTTTTAAGTTCTTGAATTTGAACAGCAAGCTCATTTTTCTGCTTTTCAAGAATCTTAAGATTTGAAGGAGAATTAAAATCGTAATAAGAAGAATCCCATTTTATATTTTCTATCAGTTTCTTCAGTTGCTCAGTTTTAGAAATCTCATCATTTACTATATTGATAGAAGAAAGTAATTCTTCCTTTTCTTTTTTTGCCTGCTTAAGCTGAAACTCCACAACATTGTTTCCCATGCAGAATCGGGTCTTGCGTATATCCATAAGACTTGCAGAATAACTTTTAGCAAGAGTTCCATCCGCCATAATTGCGCCCTTTGGATATTCGTGCAATTCTCCCTCAGAACCACAAAGATGTATTCCATTTAGCAGATAATTTGCATATCTTCTGGCGGCTTTGCTTTTTATATTCAAAACCGATGATGCGGAATTTTCTGTAACTTCGCTTTCAGGCAGTTTATCAGACAGAACAACATTTGTCCTGAACAGCCGTTTTTCACGTAAAATATTTAGTGCAGCACTACAATATTCATCATCAACAATTATGAAAAATCTTTTAGGTCCAAGGAAAGTTTCTATAGCAGGCCGCCATTTTTCATCGGTAAAGGATTCAACAAGCTCAGCGAAAAAACGAACCTGGCTCTGTATACCACGCTTTTCAAATTCCAGTTTTATAATCCGTTTTGATTCTTCAGCTTCTTTTGGAAAAGTTACGATATTTGATTCAAGCTCTTTTATGCGTTTTTCAGTATCAGAAATATTTTCTTTTAATTCCTTTAGCCTGTCTTCTTTTCGTCCAATGTCTTTTATCAAAAGCACATTCTGATTTTTTGCCTTTTCACCATAAGATAAAAAAGCCTGACGTTTTTCAGTGGAATTAAAATCAGTTTCTGCAAGATTTTCAAGAACAGTTTTTTCTTTTTCCTCCACAGTGATAAAATCTTTAAGTGCGAATATGAGCTTTTTTAAGGCAATCTGAATTTGTTTTAAGCGTGCCAAAGCCAATTCAGTCTCAGCAATTTTTTTAGAGCAAGAAGCCTCGTCATTTTTGAGTTTTTCAAGGGTTGACTTTACATCGGCATTTTTACTTTCTGCGTCTGAAAGCAATTTTCTTGCCTTTTCCAGATTTTCAGAAGATTCCGTTCTTTTTTCAACAAGAGTATCTTTTTCGATTTGAAGATTTTTTAGCTCCAACTTTTTATTGCCGATTTCAATTTTATTCTTATTGATAAACTGAAACCCATATATCATTGAACGGAGATTTTTTGCTTTAAGCTGCTTTTCATATTCACGAGTTTTTTCTTCAATCTGCTCAAGCAAATTTTTTCTTGTCTTTATATTCTCAAACATTATCCGCGCTTCTTCATACAACTTTTTTTGTTCGCGCAGAAGCTCAATGGAATGAACTGGTATATCTGCCAAAACGGAATCCTGCAGGAATTTATCCACATTTCGCTCAGGATCAAAGGCTGTCATTTTCAAGAGTTTCTCTCTGAATTTTTTACTGTCGCCGCGTATCCCAAGAACACGCTTTACCTGCTCAACAGCCTTATCTCGACCTAAAAAATCTCCAGCTTTTACAGGAATTCCTTTTGCAGATAAATTATTTCTTGCGGTTGTAATAAAACGTTTTTGCTTAAGAGCATCTTTATCGTAAAAATTTATATCATCAAGATGGCATCCATCAAATATGCACCATTTGCTTTCGGCAGCGTCCTGCGGATTTTTCGATTCCATGCAGACAGCCACCACAAAATATTTTTTTGTCCCCGGATCAAAAAATTCCATGGCGATATAACTTGTAACTGCGTCTTTTCTTAAATATCTGTCAACACCATTTGTCTTTCTGTCTCCGTGAATGTAGGCAGTAACATTGCGGTCTTTGTCATCAGCGGCTTTATTAAACTGCCTGTTTGCCGTTAGAAGATAAAGCATTGCATCAAGAATTGTAGTTTTTCCAGTTCCGTTTACGCCGGTAAAAAGCGTAGAAGAACCGAGTTCTATTGTCTCATTCTGAAAGCAAGACCAGTTTATCAAAAGAAGCCGCTTGGCGGTTTTTCGGTTTAATATTTTTTTCAATTCTCGTCTCCTTGTGATTCATCAAATTCTATATCAAAAGAATCAAAATCCGTTTCCGGACTCTCAATTTCTGCGTTTTCATAATCATCGTGCAGATTCCGGTTTTTAAATTTTGCTTCTGTATTATTTACAAAATCAGCAAACTCTTTTTCATCCAGCGCAAACTGAAGAGACGGAAACAAAACTATGCAGAAACCATTTGAGCCGATTTCCCCTTTTGGAGCAATCAAATTGAATTTTGCAAAAAGCCCAAGAATCTCAATCCAGCGGCCTTTATCAATATTTCCGTTGAAATCATATTTATCAAGCTCAATGTTTATATCGGCCAGAGTAACTGTAATCTGCTTTGCCAGCGAGCCGCTCTTTATTTTATCTGAATAAAGTGACCAAAGACAGCATAAGACTATGGTTTCAGTTTTCTTAAAAAGATATTTATTCACTGAAATTTTTGCAATTTCGCCGGTTCCTGTATAATTTTGCAGCATTACCACACCGGCATCTTTTGACACTGAAACATCAAATCCCATATATGAAAAATATTTTGTCAAAAAATCTGAATATTTTGATGCAAAAAAGTACATTCTGCGGTTGTCATCATCTTTATCACGGACAATGAATGTTTTCTTTAAAAGCGTGCGGCACACCCGCTAGAACAAAAGTTTTTCCTGAGAAGTAAATGTAGAAGACCAATATTCATCAGCTGTCATTTTCTTGAAGCCTCCCATTTTCGCATTTTAAAGTTATTATTTTGAATATACTCGTCTGAAGAAGCAATGTTCCAGCCGTTCTCTTTTGCATAAGTAATAGCCGCAAGAGTTGAAAGCATATTATCCTTGTTTTCAACAACTTGAAGAGAACTTTCAGGAAACGAAGAAAAATAGTTTTTCATTTTATCTTTGGAGTATGGGTTATCCGCTTCTTTTTGAAGTAAAGCAGCTTGTCTTCGTTTTGCTTCATCGCTTAACTCGTAATACTCGTTTTCTGTATTTTGAGTAAGAGAGCTCGCTTTTCTTGGAATATACAAAGAACTTGTGTCAATGAATTCGCTTGATTGTATGCGGAATAATTTCTTAAAAACCTCATCATTTATATCATCTTTTTTTATAAGAATTCGCAAAGCCTGTTCAACACATCCTTTTAGGTCAAATTCTTTATTTCTTAACATTCTTTCGCGAGAAATCGCAATTCGTATATATGTATTTATTTTTTGCTTTATGTCTTCCATTATTTTGTTATAATCGTCATGCAAAAAAGTTTTAGTTGAATCTATCATTTCAGAAATTCTGTATTCTGCTTCTGATTTTTCAATTTTTTCTTCATTTATAAGATTCTGCACAATAAATTCAAAAGATTCCCCTTTTAGCCTTTCAAGTTCCTGCGTAATAAAATTTCTATAGAGATGAATGTTCTGCTGCTTTACAAGCCTTGAATACTCACGGATGAATTCCCCGTCGCAATATTTGATTATGTTTTCCGTAAGACTTACAAGACTTCCTTCGTGAAGCATAGTTTCAATTATTTTTTTGATTGATGTTGAAAGTTTTTTAAGAGAAGATGAAAGAGCCTTCGCATCTTCAAAAGTCGGTCTTAAAAGCAGACTGTACGGCTCACTCTTCTGCTCCTTGGTCTGGTATTTTAATCGATTGTAAATATTCAAGATGAAGTTTGAATATTCCGGTCGCATTGGCTTTGAAAGTTTTTCCAAGAATTCTGCAAGGGCAATGCCGTTATCAGTCATTACAATATATTTTTCAAAAGTTGTGTCATCAGTTTCTTCTTCAATGTAGCCGGACGAAACAAATTTTCTGATTATAAAATTAGCCTGATCGTTTCCTGTAGCAAAATCTTCTTTGCCATCTTCTTTCAGCTCTATGTGGTTTTGCAGAAGATAAATGACTAGAGAATCTCGTATGTCTGTTCTCGGCAATCTATATGAAACAGCATTGCTGTATTGCTCATAAATTGCGCCAAGACAACCGGCATAGGCTCTGTGGTTTGATGAACTTGCAAGACAGTTAAAAAATCCATCAGAAATAGAATCAAAAACATTCATATAATAAACCTTTTTTATAATACCACAGATTTATTGTGAATGGTTAAAAAATAATGATGATTCGTGAATCTCACCACTCCCTGCTCAAAAATCCTTTACGTGCACAATTTTTATTCCGTCATCCATTCCGCAAAAGTTTTCAGTAGGCTCTGAGCGGTTTTGTCTGGAAGCGCAGGAATAAAACAGATTTTCATTTTCCCCTTATTCCGCCGTTCAAAACTGCGAACAGCGTTTATAATTTTTAATTAAAAAATCATGATTTCTTTACAGGCTGCAACTTAAAAATCAGCTCAGACTTGTCTTTTCCGGACCCTTCAAAAACCCTGTTCAGAATTGAAAGTTTTGCGGCCGTGGAATTTGCCTTGTAAACATACAGGTCATTTGCGATTTTTGCCCAGTCGCTGTTCATTTCTGCATTTTTAAAAACTATGTTTCCAAATGATTCGTTTTTCGCAAGACTTTTTATTCCAGACGGATTTTCCGAATAAATTTGAACAAGAACATTTACGAGCATTTCAGCCCAAACACTGCATCTATGCTCCTGAGAATTTCCGTAAGTGTAGGAAACAAGAATTCTTCCTGTAAGGTCATCGCTATCTTCCAGCGAAATCTCATCCATCTCATTCTCTTTCGGAATAAAATTCGTTTTCGGGAAGCTCCACATTTGCAGCGCCTTTTCAACAAGCAAAGCACACCTGTTCTCTATTTCTTCCAAGCCCCATTTCTCAAGACCGCATAAAGACTTGTTCAGACGCAAACCGCTTTCCTTGAATCCTTTTTCGCAGTCTCTTTTTTCTGCAAAGGATTTGTTGCTGTAACTTGAATTGTATCCTGTCAGCGTCAAGTTTCCCAATATATGAAGTTTTACATCGTGAATTTCCTGCCAGTTTTCTCCAAGAGAAGATTTCCACTGTTGAGTCAATGTCTGCGGCATTATATGTTCTATACTTAAGTCGCCCTTGTTCATCAGCTCAACCACATTCACGTATTCCACCGAATCTTCATTTTCAAAGCGGTCAAAAAGATATTCCTTGTTTTTCTTTTGCATTCTGTAAATATTCTGTTCCCTTAATGCTTGAACAAATTCTGAATTTTTAGGAAAAGCCGCGCTTCCAGTCTTATTTTCAAGAATGTAGACTAGAACATCTGAATAAGAATTTTTCTCGTCAAGATTTTTCTTAACATCATAATGAAGCGTGCAGAAAATTTTGTTCAAAGCGTTTGTCGCATATCCCGAACAAATCATTCTTCTGAAAATAAACGACTCTATGCAGCTGAGAACTTTGACAGTCTCTTCTTCAGAAATTTTCTGATTTTCATACATCTCAAAAAAAGCCAGAAAGAACGGATAAATAACCGTCATATCAATATGATTCAGCCGTTTTACAATTTTTGAAACTTTCTCAGATGAAAAGCTGCTGTTGATTATCTTGCTGTAGATTTGAGCATATTTCAGCATATCCTGAAGAATATTCTCGCAATCCTCTGTGTGCTTTTGCCTGATTTCTTCAAGAACATATTTTTTAAAGACGAAATAAACATCGTTTATGTTCGGAATCCGTTTTGTAATCAAAGTCAAATAATGGCGGATAAATTCGCTGACCTTGTAATCTTTTGTTCCTTTTAGGCAAGTGAGTTTTTCAATTTTATTCCAATAGCGTTCATAAAAATCTTCCTGCTTTTTATTGTCCAGACGCATAAGAATAAAGTTCCGGATCTTATCAGCCTCGGACAAATCAAGCCCGGTGGAATTCAGGCTCTCAAAAATCAGCTGCGGATTTTCATCGTCCTCAACAAAAATATCAATGATTTCAAGTTTTCCGATTGAATCATAAAGCTCATCAATCGAAACAGGCATATTCTGTATTTCGTCATAAAAGAACTGATAGTTTGCGGTAATGTTAGAACCTGCGACAAAATCTGAACTGTCGTTATACAGAAGCTTGTCAAAGGCTTCCATGTCGTCTTTTATTGGCTTCAGGCGGAGCTTTCTTTCTTCCTTGCGGTATTTATCGACCAGAAAAGTTTCTTCAATTTCCTGCTGCAAAGTTTCGTTTTGTGATTTTAAAATTCCGGATTTCAGCAAATTGACCATTGCGGTAAAAAGAAGCGAAATTGTAGTGATTCTCTGCTGTCCGTCGATTATCAGATAATCTGATTTTGAGCCGTCCGAGGCATGAGTAGAAACAATGCTTCCGAAAAAGTGCGATTTTCTTTTTTCAACCGAAATCTGAATCAAGTCATCAAAAAGCTGCCGGCACTGCTTCTCATTCCAGTCATAATTTCTCTGGTAGACAGGAATTATAAATCTGTTTTTAGCGCCGTCCAAAAATTCAACCAGCTGTTTTGCATCGCCTTTCATTGTATTCTCCCATAAAAACTCTATATTTTGAGCTTTAAGGCTTTGTTATGTGATTATTTCTTATAATTCCTGCAAGCTTCTTCTACTTTCTTAAAATCAATTACAATTCTTCCTACAGGGAACTCTTCTTCAGAAGAGCTGCATTTCTTTTCATAAAGATTCTTTGCGGTTTTCTCGATTTTATCTCGGTTCTCTTTACAAAAACTATATTCGGCAAGCATAAGTAATTTATAACTAAAATCTCCTTCATCATTGATTTTGTAAAGTGAAAGCTCAAATTCCGGCACTGGTATCATACTGTTAAAACGTAGTGTACCGTACAGTTTTTCCTTGCTCCGAAGATATATTGTCGTAAGATTATTCTTTTTGATTTTCCCATTCGCATAATCTTTGTCCTTTGGAGATGATATCGGAACAAAATATTTGAATCCATTTATTTCCGTAAGAACTCCCACATACTTTCTGTGATAAGTTCATTCTTGAGGTTTATTCTGCATTACATGGCTTTCTATCTTCAAAAGATAGTCAACATACTCATCGCTTACTATGTAAAAAATATTGTCTTCTGTCATAATAGTCTCTAATAAAAAAAAGGCGACTTTTAAAGTCGCCCGTTAAGTTCTCCAGTTAGGGTCGGAGCGTACTCAGTTTAAGTTTTCCACTTAGGGCAGGAATGCTCCCAACACCTATAATATAACACTGGGATATACAGGCGTCAAGTCTTAAATTTTCTGCCACACTTCATTTTCAGGATATTCCCGTAAGCAAGATGATACGACCTGAGCGGTTTTGTCTGGATGCGCAGGAATAAAACAGATTTTTTCTTTACCCTCTTCCTCCATTCAGAACGGCGAACAATGGCGGACAGATTTTTTTCAGCAGGATTCCAAAGCCTGTTCCAATCACGACGACCAGAACGGAAACTCCGAAGTATTCCGTCATGCAGAAAAATGTGTTCGTCATCGGAAGAATTTTGCGCCACAAGGTCTGCACGCAGTTCAGCAAGAACGGCATGTGGATTGCGAAGAGCCAGAACGAGAATCCCGCAAGATATTTTGCCGCCGCAAACGCTTTTTTATTTGAAACAATGACCGCGGAAAATTTCAAGAGGACAAGGCAGGAGACCGCAGCCATGAACCAGTAAGCGCAAGAGTATTCGCCGTAGAATTTCCATGTCGCCAGCCACAATGCAAGGTAAAGCGGAACCAGAGCCTTCCATTTTATTCTGTCCGCAAAGGCGAAAAGGTCGAATCCGGATTCCGCCCAGTAAAGTCCCATTATATAGAAGAAAAGTGCCTGTGCCGCCACAATGAACGGCCGGGTGTCCGAAAAATAAAAGAACGACACCGCAACAAGAACGCACACCGGAAATTTCCGCACGGCAAAACGCAGAAACGGAGAAAAAACAATCAGGATGAAAAGGTCTCGCACGAACCAGAGCTGACCGACATATCCGCCAAACGACCGCCCTTCCGCCATGTTCTCATATCCGAAAAACGCATGAAGCCAGCCTTTAACACCCCAGCCGCTCATCGGAAACCAGTTCTTCCGCTCAATCATCGCAGGAAAAACCGCCTGAACCAGAAGCTTGAATCCGACATAAATGCCGATGTTCAGAAGCGGCCACAGAAAATACGGAACCAAAAGTGACTTCGCCTTTTTCTTGAGCAGAACGCCATAAGAATCGCCTTTCATGAACTGCAAATATGAGGCGAACATGAAGAAAAGAGGAACTGCGCATTTTGCGATTCCGTCCGAGATGAAAATCTGAACCCAGCGTCCGAAAAGCCCGTTCTCGTAGGCGAACGGTGTGTATCCGTACTCAAGCGCACCTTTCAGAATATCCTCCGCCCTAAGATTGTTGTGGATAAAGACCACCAGCACAATCAGAAGAAACCGCAGCGCGGTTATGCGCATTGAAGTTTCCGCAGGAATTGCCTTTGCATTTTTAAACATGGAATTCTTCCCCCATAAAATGAAAATTGTTCATCGTAAGTTATAAAGTAAACTATTTTCCACTTATATCATTTAAATAAACTAAATTCCACTATTAAATGCAAAATAGCAAAAATTCCATAATGATTGAAAAATGAATTCTTTTTGGGACAATGTGGCGGCGGAGCTTGAATATCTTGGAATGACGAACAAGGCGCTTGCCGAAAAAGTCGGAATCACCGCATCGAACATCGGGAAAGGACAGAAGCAGGGCTCAAGTCCTTCTGCGGAGACAGCCGTAAAAATCGCGAAAGTTTTGGGAGTCTCTGTGGAATATCTTGTTACAGGAAGCCAGCCGTCCGAAAAAACTTCCCACGGTGCGGAAAACGAGAATCAGATTCATTTTTTAAGGAAATACCACGACCTGATAGAAAAATGCGAGAAATTGCCGCAGGAAAAAGTTCGTCTTTTAACAGAAGTTGCGGAGGGTTTTGGAAGGTAGAGAAATATTGCGGTTCATACGTGTAATATTTCACACTAAGACACCCGAACTTTACAAGAAATTTACACTAAAACACCCGAAGTTTTAAAACGAAACCGGCAAATTCCAATCGTAAATCAGCCGTAAAATTTTACGCTTGAAAATACACTTGTTTTCAATTACAATTTCCTTATTATGAATGATGAATCAAACCGAATCCGAGAAAATAGAACTTTAGAATTTAAAGAAGATTTAACCAACACATTTCTAAAAACTGTAAGTGCCTTTTCTAATTATGACGGCGGAATTATTCTATTCGGTGTGAATGACTGCGGAATCCCTGTCGGTCTTAGAAATCCCAAACAGACTTGTCTTGATATTGAAAATAAAATAAACGATTCCATACATCCGCAGCCAGATTATTCTCTTAAAATTGACGGGCAAAATAAAACCGTTGAGCTGAGAGTGAATGCAGGAAAAAGCAAGCCATACACATACAAATCAAAGGCATACAAGAGAAACGACACAGCCACCATCGAAGTTGACGAGCTTGAATTTTCTCGTCTGGTATTGCAGGGAAAAAATATAAGATTCGAACAGCTTTCAAGTGAAAATCAAAATCTTAAATTTTCTGTTCTTGAAGAAAAATTGATTCAAAAAATCGGAATAGACAGACTGGACAAAAACATCTTAAAAACCCTGAACCTTTTTTCTGACTCTGACGGATTTAATCACGCGGCGGAATTGCTTTCTGACTCCAACGATTTTCCCGGAATTGACATCGCAAAATTCGGAGAGTCCATCAGTGTCATTCAAAAAAGAGCGACTTTTGAGCACGAATCAATTCTGAAAGAGCTTTCAGAGGCTGTGAACGTTTACAAAGATTTTTATCAATATGAAGAAATCAACGGAATTGAGCGAAAAAAAATCGAGCGTATTCCGGAAAATGCATTCCGCGAGACTTTGGCAAATGCACTGATTCACAGAACTTGGGATGTGAATGCGCAAATCCGGGTTCTAATGTTTGACGACAGAATTGAAATAACATCTCCGGGCGGACTTTCTTCAGGCATTTCTGAAGAGGAATATCTAAAAGGCAATGTTTCAATCTTACGTAATCCGATTATCGGAAACGTTTTTTACAGGCTTCATATTGTTGAGATTCTTGGAACAGGAATTCCGAGAATCAACGAGGCGTACAGGAATTCAGCAAAAAAACCACGGTTTGAAATCTTTGAAAATTCTATAAAAGTTACGCTCCCTGTAACTGATGTTATGGATTTAACGAAAGATGAGAAAACTGTGCTTGCCGTTCTAAGCAAAAATATTCCTCGGCAGATTAGCGGCATTTCAGCTTCAGTTCCATTCGGAAAATCAAAACTAACAGAACTGCTAAAATCTCTTGAATCAAAAAATTACATCACAATTCAAGGAAACGGCCGCGGAACAAAATACTGCAAAAACTAGAAAAATGAGCAATACGCTACGTAAAATTTTACGCTTGTTTTATGATTGTTTTCAGCTAAATTTTCCTTATTATGAATGATGAGTCAAAGGCTCAGATTGCAGAAGAACTAGCCCCATTCCGTAGACACTTATTTTACCCGCATTTTTTAAAAGACCGGCTGCAAGAGCCGCAGGAAGTAATTTCTAAATTCGTAGAATAAGCGTCGGTTTCCTATAAAAAAACACTTCTAATGAATTTTTATGAATTTTTCACAATTTTTATGTGAAGTTTCATAATCTTTTTTTGAAAAACTTCACATAAAGATTTCCTTTTTCCAGCATATAATTTCACTACTGATATAAGTCAGGCGGAAAATGGAGGCAAAAATAATGAAAAGCATAATACAGAAGTTTGAGGCAAATTATTGAAATCGCTTCGTTCTACATGAGCGACCATGAGGTAACACGCGGAGAATACAAGGCTGTCATGGGTAGCGACCCAAGCAAAGCCGATGCTTATGACAAGGACGAAAACTAGCTTACAGGCGATGACAATGTAAAAAACAACCCTGTAAACGGTGTCAACTGGTATGACGTGCTTGTATATTGCAACACTCGTTCTATACAAGAAAACTTAACTCCTTGCTATGCAATCGACGGAAAAACAGACCCAAAAGAGTGGGGAGAAGTTCCAGAGGACTCCCGCTACGACGAAAAATGGGATGCCGGAACGTGCGACTTTACAGCGGACGGCTACCGCCTGCCGACAGAGGCTGAATGGGAATGGGCTGCTCGCGGCGGCGAAAGCTACACCTATGCTGGAAGCGACGATGTAGACGAAGTAGCATGGTATGAAGGCAATACGAACGAGACCGGAACAAGGGATGTAAAGAGCAAAATGGCAAACGCTTACGGACTTTACGACATGAGCGGAAACGTAAATGAATGGTGCTGGGACTGGTATGATAGCAGCATATCAAGCGACACGCCAAGCTCAGGCCCGGCTTCGGGCAATGGGCGCTGTTGGCGTAGCGGTTCTTGGGACTACAACGCCTACGGCGTGCAGGTTGCCGACCTGGGGGGGGCTACAGCTTCCCGGAGAACCGCGGCTGCCTCTTGGGCTTCCGCCTTGTGCGCTCTTCCATCAAGTAAATAGCGAGCTGCGGCAAGCATAAAAAATGAGGAGAGAGTTCACATTTTGTCATGGAATCACATGACAAAATGTTTATAAAATTTAATTTGGGAGAAAAAATTATGGATAGCGAAGATTTTAAAAGGGAATTCAATATTTCTGCAAAGATTATTTACAGGAAGTGGCTTATGGAGGCAATTGAAAAAAATGAATATGAATCATTTAAGGATTGCGTTTTAAATCTTGGTATTGAATGGCATGTTATCCGTACTGTAAAAAAAGTAAAGCGGGAAGATTTTTGTAAAAATCTGTGGGACAACAGAAAAAAAATTCAAAATGGCACTTATAACTGGTGGACAGGAGCACCTAGCTATGAAAGCAAGGTCTGCTTTTTAATAAATCCTCAGTATTATAAGCTCATTTATGATAGCAAAAACAGAGATGCGATTAATGAAGAAAACTTCAAGCCGGCAAACTGGCAGGATGTTGTTGATAAATATTATGAAAAAGAATTTCATAAATTAGAAGAAGTTGTTGATAAATATTATGAAAAAGATAAAAAAGAATTTCTTAAATCAGAAAAAGATGTTCTAAAAATATTCGAAATTGATTATTACCTTTGGAATAAAGAAAAACAATCATGACAGAACAAATCCTAAAAAACTTTGAAGACACACATCAAAAAATAGCCGCAGTTCTAACTGATTATGTTACAGGCGGCTATGTCAGAACTCGCGGCAAGCACGGTCTCCGGTTCCGGTTCGGCTAAAAGGACAGGCAAAAGCAAAAATGTTTTCATCAACAAACAATAATTTTTGTGATATACTCTACAATATGCCAAAGACTCTTAGAACTGTTGTGATTTGTGTTATTGCGGAAATCCTGAATTTTATTGTTACGGCAATTTTTTATCATGGGCTGAAGATTCCGCTTTTTTTCGATACGATTTTTACTGTTGCCGTTGTATTTTACTGCGGACTTCTTCCGGCTCTTTGCGTTTCAATCGGCTACAATCTTATTAATTCTTTTCTATGGATTTGCAACAAAGGAGTCTTTGATCCTTTTATCTTCGATTATACTGTCTGCGGAATTTTGATTGTCTTTTCAACCTGGCTCTTTGCCCGCAGAAAGGATGACTTTAAGATTTCTCCGGCGATTACAGCCCTGTACCTGGTTTTGATAGCCCTGCTCTCTTCTTTGTGCGCCATTATTTCAAGCGGAATTATAGATTATTTCCATTATATTTATTATGACGTGCCAGACATGATGAATCCGATAAAATCTTTTACAAAGTCTTTTGTTCAACATCACTTTAGTCTGCTTGCCTCCTGCATTCTGGCGCAGATTCCAATTTCATTTGCCGACCGTCTGATTGCAACCTTTGCCGGATACGGAGTATATCGTCTTTGCGAACATCATATATAGAGAGAAAAACAATATGAACCTAACTCAGACTGTCGAAGAACTGGAAGACATCATTCGCAACTACATAACTTATTTTATTGTTTTTGATATTCTGTTTTTTGCGGTTTTATTTGTAAGCGTTCTGCTTTTAATCAGATTTTTAAAATCAAAGAAAAGTCTGAAAGATTCCAATGAATATCTTTTGTTCACGATTAAAGGGCAGGAAGAAGAGCGTGCCAGAATTGCCCGGGAACTTCATGATACAATTGCCCAGGATTTACGATATTGCAGAACCCTTCTTGAAAAAAAGAATTGCGCGGAAAATATACCGGAAGCGGTTCAGCTTTTGGGAAAATCTTTGTCAGACGTGCGCCTTGTAAGCTACAACCTTTCGCCGGCGGATATTACAAAAAAGGATTTAAGGGCAAATCTTGTAAACCTCTGCGCTTCTATGGCACAGACCTGCGATGTAAAATTCAGAATCTCAATGCCTGATGACACAGACACTTCCTTTTTGAATGAAAATGATATATTGAACCTTTACCGTATTGTGCAGGAAAGTCTTACAAATGTAATAAAACATGCAAAAGCCAGTGAAGCGGTAATTCTTATCAGAAATTCCAGCGAGAATGAAGAAAAAGGTCTTTACATTTTTATAAGTGATGACGGCTGCGGTTTTGATTATGACGCAGAACAATACGAAGGCTTTTCAAGTTACAAAAGAATCGGCGGTGCAAAACATTTTGGACTTATCGGAATGAAAAAAAGATGCCAGCTGATTGGAGCCGAATTTTCAGTTTCTTCTGCCCCCGGAGAGGGAACACAAATCAGTATTTTTAAGAGGATGAATTAGAATATGGGACATGAAGTCAGTTTTTTTATAGTTGAAGATCATACACTCACAAACAGGGGAATCCGCGAATTGATTTCCGAGCGCGGCAGATATTCCTGCTGTGGCTATGCTTTTTCAAAAGATGAATGCATCAAAAAGCTTTATGAACTTGCAAAGGAATCCAGGCTTCCGGACATTCTGATTCTTGATTTATTCCTTGGCGACGAAAGCGGACTTGATATTCTGCGCGAGGTAAAGGCCAATCTTCCTTCTGTAAAAGTCATTGTCTATTCGATGTTCGCAAAACCGGGAATTGTATCTCTTGCGCTTGAAGGCGATGCCGACGGTTTTGTTCTAAAATCCGCCCCTGAGAGCGAACTTTTTGCGGCCATTGAAGCAATTCTTGCCGGCGACACTTACGTACAGCAGACTCTTGTAGCCCCGCTTTTTACATATAAAAGTGTTTTTGACGGCCTGACACGCACGGAGCAGACAGTTTTCAAAAAACTGATAGAACGAAAAAGCCGCAGCCAGATTACAAAAGAACTGAATATTGTCGAACGCTCGCTGGAAAATTACCTTTCCAAAATTTACCAGAAAACAGGCTGCAAGAACCACGAAGAACTGATTAAAAAGTTTGGTGAGTGAAATATGGACTCTATTTGTAAAGATATTTTCCATTCTATTCATGAAGGATGCTGGATTTATATTGAATACAAAAACAAAAATGAAGAATGCACAAAATATTGGATTGCGGTTAGAAATATAAATCTGGAAAAGAAAAGTCTTGAGGCAACAGGGCTTCATCTTGGCGACTTTACAACAAAAA
>OBLI01000104.1_pt1 | contig 87022 bp, 88 predicted proteins | sample 1519701 | NCBI WGS metagenome assembly OBLI01 (sample SAMEA3663005, study PRJEB22513) | pig gut metagenome | biome: pig gut; feature: pig-associated habitat; material: faeces | place: France | collected 2012
CCTGCCCACCGGCGTGGGCGGCAGGGCCATGGGGCTGCTGTCCGGCGGCATCGACTCTCCCGTAGCCGCCTATATGATTGCCAAGCGGGGCGTGGAGGTGGAAGCGGTGCACTTCTTCTCCTATCCCTACACCTCCCAGCTCGCCAAGGACAAGGTTGTGGAGCTGGCCCGGCTGGTGACGAAATACTCCGGAAAAATGACGGTCAATATTGTTTCCTTTACGGAAATTCAGGAGGCCATCCGGGACAACTGCCCTGAGGAATACTTCACCCTGATTATGCGCCGGTTCATGATGGAGATTTCCCAGCGAATCGCCAAGCGGGATGGCTGCGGCGCCCTGATTACCGGCGAGAACTTGGGACAGGTGGCCTCTCAGACCATGGAGGCTATGGCTGTCACCGGCGCGGCGGTGGACATTCCCATCTTTATGCCGCTGGTGGGCATGGACAAGGAGGAGATCATCACCATCGCCCGGAAAATCGGCACCATGGAGACTTCCATTCTGCCCTATGAGGATTGCTGCACCGTGTTCACTCCAAAACACCCCAAGACCAAGCCCACGCTGGGTCAGGTGATTCACGCGGAGGAGAAGCTGGATCGGGAAGCTCTCATTGCCCGGGCACTGGAGAATATCGAGAAAATCAAGGTGAGCTACCATGACGAGTCTGTGCTGTGAGGTTCTGGAAAAGCTGAAAGGGAAGACCCTGGTCACTGCCGAAAGCCTCACCGGCGGCGGCATCGGCGCGGCGCTGACGGCGGTTCCCGGCAGCTCTGAGGTCTACAAGGGCGGCGTGATCTGCTACACCAACTGGGTCAAGGAGCACGTTCTGGGGGTTCCTGCCGAGGTTCTGGAGCGATACGGTGCCGTGTCCACATGGACGGCGGGGTATATGACCTCCGGCGTGAGAAAGCTCCTGCAAGCGGACGTAGCAGTTTCTGTCACCGGCCTTGCCGGCCCCGGCGGGGATGAATTCGGCAATCCTGTAGGCACGGTTTTTATCGGCTATAAGGACCGCCGCTTGTCCAAGGTCATTGCCTGCCACTTTTCCGGCAGCCGGGAGGAAATCCGAACCCAGACCATTGAAGCGGCATTGCGGCTGATCCTGGAAAACAACTAAAATGAATAAAACAAGCGGCGGTTCTGAGCGAACCGCCGCTTTCGCGTATTCAGGATGCCGTGGGGTCGTAGTTGACGATGATGTCCCGGCTTCGCAGCGCGGACACGTCCGGAATCACATTGCCGAACACGTTGACCTGCACCAGACAGTAGCAGTCTTGCAAGGCGTCAATGTTGGTCAGCAGGTTGTAATCCATGTAGACATGGGTCAGGGACTGCATATTCCGGAGACTGTCAATGCTGGTCAGGGCGTTGTAGGAGCCGTCGATGGTGGTCAGCGCGCAGCCGTCGGGCCAGTCCGGCAGCTCCGGCACCTGATTGCCGGAGAAATCAAAGCTTTGCAGCTTGGTCAGGGTTTTCAGCATGGTGATATCCGAAATGGTGTTGCTGGCAATGCCCAGATTCTGAAGCTCCGTCAGGCCGGCCAGCTGGGACACATCGGTGAGCTTGTTGTTGTTCACAGAAAAGTCCGTCAGCAGTACCAGCTTCTCCACGCCTTCCAGCATGGTAATCTGGTTGTTGTCGGCATTCAGCCAGGTGAGCCGGACGCAACTTTTCAGAGGGGCCAGAGAGGTCACCGCATTGAAGCCGATGTTCAGCTTCACCAGCTTGTCCAGTCCGCTGAGCTTACTCAGGTCCGTGACCGCGTTGTGCTGCAGATCCAGTTCCGCCAGGGAGGGCATGGTCTCCAGCACATCCAGATTCCGCAGGGTGTTGTCGTGCAGGTCAAGGTAGGTCAGGTTTTTCGCGTTTTCAAGACCCGCGATGGTGCTCAGGGAGCACTCCGCCATGGTCAGGCTGGACAGGGAGGGCAGCGTTGCCAGAACCGACAGCTCCTCCACAGGGAAGGTGCTTCCGGTCAAATCCAGTACCACCAGCTTGGACAGGGTGGACAGGCTTTCCAGCGTGGGAATCGTCTGCTCCCGGATGGTCAGCTTGGTCAGGTTGGGCAGGTAGCGCAGGTCAGAGAAATCCTTCACACCCTCCGGCGCGGTGAATTCCGTGATGCCCCACAGGGCGTCGGTGTTCACGGTGCTGGTACTGCTGACGTGGATCAGCTCCCGCATGGCGGCTTCCATGGCGGGGTCGGTGAATTCCACCTTTTCAATCACGCCGGTAACGGTGTAGTCCAGCGTGGTCATCGGGCTGACCAGTCCGTCCTTGTTCACTGCAATGGCACACACCTTTGTCTCACCGGCAGGCAGGGAGATTTTGTCCTCGTAGACCGGCCCGGCAACGGTGGGATAGGTGCCGTCTGTCGTGTAATATACGGTGTCAGCATCGGAAGTGAGGTGAAGGTCAATATACTGGCTGAAAAAGCCGGATTCCTGATCGGCCTTCGGCGCGGCGGGGCGCAGGGACTCAATCTGCTGAGCAATTGCCGGATCGGAAATATTGCCCAGCATCTGAACGGCGTCCATCAGCTTGTCCTGCTCCACGTAGACCTTACTCAGGGCGGTGTACAGCTCCACCGTGGGGTGGTCGTGAATGGAAGTGGTGAGAGTCAGCTCCGCCTTGGTATAGTTGCCGCCTTTTTTGTACTGGTTCGCAAGCTCAATGGCAACGTTTTCGTCATGACCGGAGAAGCTGTAGGCCGCGTCATAGAACCAGGAGGACAGCCGGGAGTTACCGTGCAGGGACTGGAAGCGCGCCTGACTGAGCAGGGTATCCCGGGTAAAGGCCCGGTCATAAATGAACAGGTACCAGAAGATGCTGGCGAGAATCAGCAGGCCAAGCAGCAGCGATACCAGAAATCTGGTTGCTTTCTTCATAAAAAATTGCTCCATTTCGAGAGAATCTCAGGCAATTATACATTATGAGCCGTTTAAAGTCAAGTATTCCGAAAAACGTTACAAATTTCTAACATTTTTTCGGTTATGTAAACCCGAAAACAGACTACTGCCGCCGTTGAAACCAACGGCGGCAGTAGTCATTCTTTGTCCAGCTTGTTTCTGCGGTTACGGTAGAGCTTTGTGCATACCGACAGGGCTGCAAAGCAGAGCAAAAAGGTGAATCCGCCGGTAAGGCCTGCAACAAGTACATAGTCCAGCGGTTCGGAAAGATAGGGATTGCTGAGTGTGACGGGAATTCCCGTGGCCACAGCTGCCAGAAGGCTGACAATCAGATTCGTCTTCCGGTTGGCTTTCAAATGCCGATCCCAGATGCCTTTGCGAAGACAGGCAATTACAATGTACAGGCTTAAAGCCATAAACACGATCCACTCGCCAAGCATTTGCCTGCCAGGTACTCTCATCACCATTTGCAGGGCTATTGCCGCCAGCAGCCCCCAGAAGGCCAGCCAGCAGCCGTTGTGCTCGATTTTCAGCAGCGCCTGCTCCTGCATTTCGTCCAGATTACTTTTTTTCATCACAATCATCCTCCCAGAAAAGTTCGTCCAGTGTTTTCCCCAGCACCCGGCAGATGGCCCGGCACAGCTTAATGGTGGGGTTGTATTCCCCCTGCTCGATGGCATTGATGGTCTGGCGGGACACGCCCACGGCGGCAGCCAGGTCCTTCTGGGTCATGTCTTTTTGCACCCGGGCCACCTTGATAGATAAGTTCTTTGGCATATGGCCACCTCGCTTTCATGGGGAGTATATCATATTAGTGGCAAAATGTCAAGTATATATTACAATAGGATAAATATATTTTTCAAATAAAATGCGGCGCACCGATTCTGGTGCACCGCTGTGTCTTACTGCTTTGCCTGCTTCATGGACAGGCTGATTCTGTGGCGTTTTTCGTCCACGTTCAGCACCACGACCTTCACTACGTCGCCCACCTTGACCAGCTCGCTGGGGTGGCGCAGCCGCCGGTTGCATACCTCGGAAATGTGCACCAGCCCGTCCTGATGGACGCCGATATCCACAAACACGCCGAAGTCGATGACGTTGCGGACGGTGCCGGTCAGCTCCATGCCGGGCTTTAAGTCCTTCATTTCCAGAACGTCTTTGCGAAGGATGGGGGCCGGCAGCTCATCCCGGGGGTCACGGCCGGGTTTCGCCAGCTCCTTGGCAATGTCCAGCAGGGTTGGTTCGCCCACGGCGCACTCCTGTGCCGCCTTGCTCAGGCCGTAGGCTTCCAGCTTACCAGTCAGCTCCGACAGGTTGTCGCCTTTTTTGCAGCCCAAAAGCTTCAGAAGGGCGCTGGCGGCGGCGTAGGACTCGGGGTGGACGCCGGTGTTGTCCAGCACTTCCTTGCTCTCGGGAATCCGCAGGAAGCCCGCGCACTGCTCGAAGGCCTTGGGCCCCAGCTTGGGCACCTTTTTCAGCTGGGCGCGGCTGGTGAAGGGGCCGTTTTCCTCCCGGTAGGCGACAATGTTTTTCGCGGTGGTGGCCGTCAGGCCGGAAACCTGCTGGAGCAGACTCCGGGAGGCGGTATTCACATCCACACCCACCGCGTTGACGCAGTCTTCCACTACCGCGCCCAACGCTGCGTCCAACTCCTTCTGGGGGCAGTCGTGCTGGTACTGGCCTACGCCGATGGCCTTGGGATCGATCTTTACCAGCTCCGCCAGCGGGTCCTGCAAACGCCGGGCGATGGACACGGCGGAACGCAGATTCACGTCATAGTCCGGGAATTCCTCAGCCGCCAGGGGAGAGGCGGAGTACACGGATGCGCCGGCCTCGTTTACAATCATATAGCTGGCATCGGGGAAGGAACGCAGCAGCTCCACGGTCATGGCTTCCGTTTCCCGGGAAGCGGTGCCGTTGCCGATGGCGATATGGCGCACATCGTGCTTTCGCATCAGGCCGGACAAAATTGTGATGGCCTCCTGTTTTTTCCGCTCGCTGAAGGTGGGGTACACTACTGCAGTGTCCAGCACCTTGCCGGTGGCGTCCACCACGGCGACTTTGCAGCCGTTGCGGTATCCGGGGTCAAGGCCCATAGTAACAAAGCCCTTGACCGGGGGCTGCATCAAAAGGGGCTTGAGATTCAGGGCGAAATTGTGAATAGCCCCGGCGTAGGCCCGGTCGGACAGCTCGTTTCGCACTTCCCGCTGAATGGAGGGGAAGATCAGCCGCTCGTAAGCATCTTCCGCCGCCGCCCGGACGAAGGCGGACACATTCATGGTGGGCTTCAGCGCCGCCCGGCAAACCAGCGCCGCGCCCTCGTTGCCAACCAAGCCCACATTTGGCTTCAGCACATCTTCCTTTTCACCCCGGTTGATAGCCAGAATCTGGTGGTCCATCATGCGGGGAATGGGCTGGGAGAAGTCGTAGTACAATTTGTATACGCCGTCCTCTTCCGCATCATCGGCGGCCTTACAGGTGAATACGCCCCGGCGCATGACCAGATCCCGCAGAGCCTTTCGGATATCGGCGTCATCGGAAAGATTTTCCGCAATGATGTCATTCGCTCCCTGCAGGGCCTCCTCAACGGAATTCACGCCCTTCTCCGGGTCAACATAGCCCTGGGCCAGCGCGGCGGGGTCAGAACCGTCCTGGGCGAAAATGGCCTGTGCCAGCGGCTCCAGCCCCTTTTCCCGGGCAATGGAGCCCCGGGTACGCCGCTTCTGCTTGTAGGGCCGGTACAGGTCTTCTACCTCTGTCATGGTGGCGGCGGCATCGATGGCGGCGGACAATTCTTCCGTCAGCTTGCCCTGATTTTCGATGGATTTCTTCACCTCGTCCCGGCGGTCCTGCAAATTCCGCAGATAGGTCAGACGGGTTTCCAGATTCCGCAGGGTGGTGTCGTCCATAGCACCATGCATTTCCTTGCGGTAGCGGGCGATGAAGGGGATGGTGTTGCCCTCGTCGATAAGCTGCACCACGTTGTCTACATATTCCTGTTTCTGCCCCAGTTCCTGAGCCAGAATTTCATTGATTGTCAGCATGTGATTGCTCCTTTTCAAAGACTCGTTCCACAGCATATCACATTCTTTGGAAAAAGGGAAGAAAAAACTTGACAAGCACGCACCGCAACGCTATAATACTCAGGTAATCACGGGCCCGTAGCGCAGCTGGGAGCGCATTACATTCGCATTGTAGGGGTCGGGAGTTCGAATCTCCTCGGGTCCACCAAGAAACAGATACACCCGCCCGGGTGTGTCTGTTTTTTCTTTGGATCTACCCCAAAAGAGATACGCCTATTCGGGCGCATATGTCCGCAAGTCCGGTAATAAGCTGTCCCGAGGTGATCTCATGGGCTATAGAATTGATTACCAATCGGTTGCGGAGTCCCGAAAAACAAAAAAGCGGCATCACCCATTGCTGATTTTCTCCGCTTGTCTGCTTGCCGTTCTGCTTCTCAACACCGTTCTGAAGGAAGAGCGGGCACTTTTGCGGAAGATTATCTTCCCTGGAGATGCCGCAGTCACCGTAGCGTCGCTTGATAATATGCTCATACAAATGAAAGCCGGAGCCTCATTTCTTGATGCCTTCCGGAACTTCTGCCGACAGGTGATTGCCGGATGATCCGCGTGCAGCCTTCGGCATTTTTGATGGCTGCCGCACTGGTGCTGCTGCTTCCGCTGGACTGGCTATGCGCTGTGCTGCTGGCATCCGCAGTTCATGAGATAGGGCATCTTGCGGCGATTCACGCATTCGGAGGGCACGCCGATTCTGTTACGATTGGTTTGCGCGGAGCAGAGATCCATACGGTATTTCCGGATAAAAGAAAGGAGTTATTCTGTGCCGCCGCCGGCCCGGCTGCCAGTTTCCTCCTGATTTTCCTGTACCGCTTTTCTCCGAAGCTTGCCGTCTGCGCGGCAGTGCAGGGAATGTTTAACCTGATTCCGGTATATCCTATGGACGGCGGCAGGATGCTGCGCTGCTTCCTGCAATGGCTCTGTCCCCGGCAGGCTGACAGAATCTGCCGGATTGTGGAAGGCCTGATCGTATCTGCCGTCTTTGTTCTGCCACTGAGGCTGCTTATTTGCCGGAAAGACGGCGTACTTCCGGCGCTGGTTTGCGTTACAGCCTTAACAAGGCTCCTGTTCGGAAAAATACCTTGCAAATCGGGCTGATTCGCGGTACAATGGGCCTACCATAAACAAAGAGGTAATGCTATGACCGAACTGAAACAGCGTATTTTGACGGCTGTGCAGAAGCCGGCCCGCTACACCGGCGGAGAATGGGGAGAAGTCAAGAAGAATCTGTCCGATGTCCGCGTGCGTGTGGCATTCTGCTTCCCGGATACCTACGAGATCGGTATGTCGAATCTGGGCATGCGTATCCTGTACGGCGTGATGAACCGGATGGACGGGATCTGGTGCGAGCGAGTATTTGCCCCTTGGGGCGACATGGAAGCCGAAATGCGGAAAAATCACCTTCCCCTGTGGGCGCTGGAAAGCCAGAATCCCGTCCGGGATTTCGATATGATCGCCTTTACCATCGGCTATGAGATGGCCTATTCCAATATCCTGAATATGCTGGACTTAGCAGGTGTTCCTCTCCATGCAAAGGACCGCGTTGGGCTTAAGAACATCGTCTTTGCCGGCGGCGTGTGCGCTTTTAACCCGGAGCCGCTGGCGGAGTTTATCGATTTCTTTTCTCTGGGGGAAGGGGAGGACAGCACCGTGGAGATTGTGTCCCTGTATAACCGGGCCAAGGCGGAGAACTGGGACAAGGACACTTTCCTCAAAGAGGTCGCTAAAATACCCGGTGTGTACGTTCCCAGCTTTTACTGCCACGAGTATAACGAAGACGGTACCCTGAAAGCCATCGCTGCGCTGGACGGCGCGCCGGAGACGGTGACCAAACGTATCATCGAGGATCTGGACAGCGCCTATTTTCCGACGGAAATGATTGTGCCTTCTACCGAAATTGTCCACGACCGGGCCAATCTGGAGGCCTTCCGGGGCTGTATCCGGGGCTGCCGCTTCTGTCAGGCAGGCTTTTCCTGCCGCCCGGTGCGCAAAAAGAGCCCGGAGGTGCTGTACCGTCAGGCAGTGCAGACGCTGGAGCATTCCGGAAACAACGAAATCACGGTATCCAGCTTGTCTACTTCCGATTACCGGGGGCTGAAGGAGCTGACAGACCAGCTGATTCCGTATTGCGCTGAAAATAAGGTGAATCTCTCAGTCCCGTCCCTGCGGGCTGACAATTTCTCCCGGGAGCTGATGGAGAAGCTGCAAACGGTGCGCAAAAGCGGCCTGACCTTCGCCCCGGAAGCGGGCACCCAGCGCCTGCGGGATGTCATCAACAAGAATCTGACGGAGGAAGAAATTCTCAACACCTGCGCCCAGGCCTTCTCCGGCGGATGGAACAATGTAAAGCTCTATTTCATGCTGGGCCTGCCCACGGAGACAGACGAGGATGTGCTGGGTATTGCGGAGCTTGTTTATAAGGTCATTCAGGCATGGAAGGAAAACGCGGTGAACAAAAAGCGGGGTCTTCGGGTTCATGTGGCCACGGCCTATTTTGTGCCCAAACCCCACACGCCCTTCCAGTGGGAAAAGCAGATCACGCCCCAGGAGTATCTGCGCCGGTGCAGGCTCTTAAAATCCCATTTCTATTCCAAATCCATTGTCTATGACTACCACAGCCCGGATTTAAGCCGTCTGGAAGCGGTGTTTGCCCGTGGAGACCGCCGCTTGGGCCCTGTCATTGAAACCGCTGTAAAAAACGGCGCGAGACTGGACGGCTGGGATGAATACTTCAACTACGCAAAGTGGTACGATGCCTTCCGCCAGTGCGGTGTGGATGAGGACTTTTATACGACCCGGGGTTACGGTGAAGAGGAAATTTTGCCGTGGGATACCATCGATGTGGGTGTTTCCAAGTGGTTCCTGCAACTGGAACGTCACCGGGCCTATGAAGGGCAGACAACACCAGACTGCCGTCATGGTTGTGCCGGCTGCGGCGCCAACCGTTTGCTTCAGGAGGTGGCCTGCGATGCCTAGAGCGCTGTTTGAAAAAGTGGGAAATGCCCGCTACATTTCCCATCTGGATTTGATGCGGGTGTTTCAGCGGGCCTTCAAGCGGGCGGGATTGCCCCTGACCCATACTCAGGGCTTTAACCCAAGACCGTCTGTATCCATTGCGCTGCCGTTGAGCCTTGGCGTGGAGAGCCGGTGTGAACTGCTGGACTTTGAACTGGAGCACCCCTGTGCCTGTGATGAAATCTGTGGGAGACTGAATGCCGCGCTGATTGACGGTGTTCATATCCGTGAGGTTTATGAGAAGGGGGACAAGCTCAAAAACCTTTCACTGCTGCAAACCCGACTGATTCTGGAATACGACCAAATGGTTCCGGATGGCGCGACCGCAAAAATTGAGAACCTGTTTTCCCAGCCGGAGCTGATTGTGGAAAAGAAAGGAAAAAACGGCACGACCGAGCAGGACATCATTCCGATGCTCCGAAGACTGACGGTCAAAAAACTGTCGAACAGGGAAGTGGAGCTCAGCGTCCTGCACAGCTGCCAGAACCCTTCCCTGAACCCGATGCAGCTGAGCGCTGCCATTACCAGGTATCTGCCGGACCTGGCGGCGGATTATGTTAGATGCTTCCGGGAAGAAATCTATGACACAAACGAAACAATTTTCAGATAAGGAGACGAAAAAATGGACGAAATGATCCTGTTGGAGGACTGCCCCATCTGCCGGGGCGCGGGTATGATTCTGCACGAGGGCGGCTGGAGCGTTCAGGTGGAGTGCACCGATTGCAGTGCCCATACCATCTATGTGGAGTACAATAACGAGGAAGAGAAAAAAGAGGCGGAGCGGACGGTTGCCCACCTTTGGAACATCGGTAAAGTGGTCAGCAGTGAACGCGGCGAGTGAGCAGAACGGTCTCGCGGAGAAAGTTCGCCGCCGCATTGCGGACTTTGATGCCACCGTCCCCGGCTCCATTGGGAAAATGATGAACTTTCAGGTTGTGGAGTATGACCATACCCGCGATAGTATTGTGATGACCTGCAGGACCATGCCTTGGATGCAGAACTACGCTGGGACGCTTCACGGCGGCCTGTGCGCCACAATTCTGGATCAGGCCATGGGATTTGTTGCCTACTGTCTGATGGAGGTCGAGGGGACTGCTCCTGCTGTGCATCTGTCCGTGGACTACCATCGCCCGCTTCATCCGGGAGAACAGGTAATTGTGCAGGTTCATGTGGTCAGTGTGACCAGGAGTCTGACGAAGCTGACCGCCGAAGCCGTTCAGGCCTCCTGCCCGGAAAAGATATGCCTGTCCGGCTCCGGTGTTTATTTCTTCAAACAAAAGGTATAAAATGTTCTGAAAAATATGTAATTATCCCGGAAAAGCGGTGAGTTTTGTTGCTTTTCTGGGATAAAGATAAAATTTGAAAAAAAGTAAAAATAATGCTTGCATTTTCTGAAGTTATGTGATATTATATCGAAGTCGCCAAGAGAGTGGCAAACGGAATAACCGGGTGTGGCGAAGTTTGGTATCGCGCTTGAATGGGGTTCAAGAGGCCTCGAGTTCGAATCTCGACACTCGGACCATTAAAACCGAAGGAACATCAGTTCCTTCGGTTTTATTCTTTCTGATGAGAAATTCGAACCATCAAATGCAACTGTCCGGTGGACAGTTGCTTGCCGATATCATTGAAGTATGAAGCAAAACAACATACAGAGAGATGTTTGTGACTTTTGAATAAATATCTACATGTTATTTTGTTACTGGATGTTATTTTGTTACTGGTTATGCGATTAACCTTTGAAATAATGTATTCTATCGTTTATAATGAAATTGCCAAATATAAGGAGGTAACTGTTATGACACCAAAAGAAACAGTAAGTCGCTTTTTCCAGGAGGGCTACACCAACCGTAATTTTGATTTCGTCATGGAGTGTATGTCAGAGAATTACATCGACCACAGCCCTGCCGGGGCAAGAAGCAACGCAGATGCCGTGGGTATCCTGAAGATTGTGGCCGCACAGTATACCTATTTGCATGCGGAAATGGTTGATATCTTTGCAGAGGGCGGCATGGTAGCAACCCGTGTTCTTTACGACGGTCTCCACAGGGAAACCGGAAGGCACATTACATTTGAGGCTCTGGAGAACTTCAAAGTGGAAAATGCCAGGATCGTGGAATCCTGGGGCTACTGGCCTGATCGGGAGATCGAACAAAAACTGAACGGAGAATAAAAATCCGACCTCTGGTGCGTTCGCCGCTGAACGTTCCGCCTGTCAAAAACTTCCAATACGCCCCCCGTTTCCTGTGTAATAGAGGGAACGGGGGGGCATTTGAGCATATTCGCAGCAGGGCACTAAATAACCGTATGATAGACGACTCATTGCGATTCTCCTTGTGTTTTAATCATATCTGTCATTGGAATACAGTCTATTTTCGCCGTCTGGCAACACGGCAGGCATCATTTTCAGACAGGTCAAATTTGCGGAACTGCTCAGGACTGTCCTGCACGCCTGCATCCCGGTACGGAACGCCCTCCGGTGGGGCATCACAGGCGCGGCAAACTCGTTTCAGCGTCCGTTCGGTGAGCGGATGCGCTTCCTCATAATAGAACAGTGCTTCTTCCGGCATGGACAGAATACGCTCCGGTGTCAGTTTCCGAAGGGCCTCCGTAATTTCCGGCTTGGCACAGATGCGGACAGAGTTTTTGGAATACAGATCATAAATTGTGAAAATCAGCCGTCCGGTTTTGTAGTACAGAAGGTGTTTTTTACCCGCAGTACAGTGCAGACAAACCTGAATGGCATCTGTGCAGCAGCCAACGTACTCAGAAACGCAAACAAGTCTTTCCTGTTCCGGTGCGGACAGGTGCAGTTTATTAAGAGCTGTATCACAAACCCGCACGCCGAGCGCCAAAATTGAGCATGACTTTCCGTGGAAACGGACGCTGTCTGCCCAGAATTTACGTATCCGATGATTTGCTTTGCGTTTCAGAAACATTTTTAATCCTTTCGTCTGCCTGAGACAGGTATATTGGGATAGCTAACTTGGCTATTTTAGCAAAATAAAGGTCCCCTTGCAAGTATATTGAAAAGAAAACTTGAAAAATGAATCTTTCCATAGAACGATTCGGTATTTACAGGAACAGGTATAATGCAAGCGTCAGCAGTGCGTTGCTTCGGTCTTCTTCGCAATCTCCTGCCATCAGCAGCAGGAGGATGACAACCAACAGGTCCTCTGTGTCGAAATTTCCTGGCAGCAGCTGGCGCAAAAAACTGCCGACGGATGCCGGCGCAGCTGCTTTATTTCTTCTCGGTGCGGGCCGTTCGCTATTGCTGCTATTGTACGGTGGTGAGCTGGTTGGCTTTTGCGGAAATTGTATGTTTGGACAGGCGTCCGGCGCGGCCTGCTGCTGTGCCTGCGCAGAAGCAGGCCGCTGTGCATCCTGTATCCGATTCCTTCGATAGGAGCCATCTGGCTGGGGTACATAGCGATTATACATATCCTACCTCCCGCCGAAGAGATTCAATCCCCCGGATTTCAGAAAAATCGATGCAAATCCAGCCATTTTGGCCGCCCGCATTGCCCGCTCCAGCTTGCCGATCCGCGTCTGACTCAGAAAGGGAGACAGTGCATGGAGCAGCTCCTGCTGCTCCCGGTCAATACGGCCGGCCTGTGCCATTTCAGACAGGCTTTTCAGCATGGCCGGGTCTGGCAGGGCAGGGGCTGACGGTGCCTTCGGCTGTGGAGGTGCCTGCTGTGGTGATGATTGACCGATTGCCTGTGCCATCGCCGCGATCTGCTGCATGAGCTGTGGGTTTGACAGAAGCGTGCCCAGCTTTTCTTCCAGTTCGCTCATTTGCGTCCCTCCAGTTCCCTGAGAAGAACCTGGGCTTCAGGGGTGGATAAAAGCTCTGAAAATACTGCCTTTGCTTTGGCATAGTCTCCTGCGGCGGCGCTTTCGATGGCCTGCTGGAGCCGGGAACCGCCCTGCTTCTGGAGCAGCGCAATCAGCTGCTGGCCTGCCGGGGTTTGTGCCAAACGAATCAATTCGCCCATATCCGGTATCTGCTGCATACCAGTATCCCTCCTGATAGGTAGAGTCTCATGCAATAGAATATGCGGCGGCTGAAAGAAAAGTGACTGCCGTTTTCTCTTTTATAGCATTTGCGATGATCCGTCCTTGACAGACGCGGCATGCGTGATATAATTTCATAGAAACCGGTGTCAGTTTTTTGGTTTTTCGGGAAATAGTGGCTCAACACGGACCGTATGAGATTGCGCTCTATCACACAGACTGAATTGGGAGGACTGCTATGACAATTCTTGTATTGTCGGATTCTCATTCTACACTCCGTTTTATGCGCTTGTGTGTTGAAAAGATCCAACCGGATGCGCTGATCCATCTTGGGGACTATTTTGATGATGGGATTGTTTTGAAGGAAGCGTTTCCGGAAATCCCGTTTTATCAGGTGCCGGGAAACTGCGACCGCTATCGGTGTCCGCCTGGACAGCCGGAAATTCTTGTAGACCGGATTGGCGGCGTGCGCCTGTATATGACCCATGGTCACAGGCATCAGGTCAAACTGGGGATTGGCGCGCTTCTGAAGGATGCCAGAGCGGCGAGAGTGGATGCTGTTTTGTATGGTCATACACACATTGCCGAGTGTCACAGAGAAGCGGACGGCCTGTGGGTCATGAATCCCGGAAGCAGCGGCTATTATGGTGGGACTGCCGGCATCATTGAAACCCGGGATGGGGAGATTGAAGCCTGTAGAATCCTAAAAGAAGCCGATTTGCTCACATAAGCGCAGCAAGAAAGGCCATGGCGCTGATGAGACCGGCAATGGAAACGACGCTTAATGCAATATCCACGGCTTTTTGTGCGTTAAGATGCCTGTTGCCCGCGGTTTTCTGTTCCGTGGCGCGATAGATTTGAAGATGTGTGCACTGTGCAGAATACTTCATAACATACCCTCCTTATGAGCTTGAGGAGAGTATAGCAAGGGAACAGTACAATAAACTGGACTGTTATCCCAACCGGCCGTGATAGTCATAGATTGTTCACTTGCTTTGAGCCGGAATCTGTGGTACAATGCGCAAAAGAGATAGGGGAGGCAGCATATGGAAAACGCCGGTGCTTCTGTAAATGAAGTGAAAACCCAGACGGGTCTGGACAAAGTAAAATCCGTGGTCGGCAAGGTCAACCGGATCATCAACACCATTGGTGTCTGGCTGTTCCGGTTGAGAAAGTTTGTTATGGCGGCGCCGGTTATCTACTATGCGCTGAAGCTGGCCGCTTACAATCGGGAACACCTTCCGGAGCAGGTGGGTATCAATTTACAGGCTACGGGAGAGTTTGCGCAGTATATCAGCCGTAACATGGCGGTCATGGGACCGCTGGCTCTGACAGTCGGATGCCTGATTCTTATGTTCTGCTCCAGAAAGGCAATGTATTCCTGGGCCATCAGCATTTTCACGCTTGCGCTGCCGCTGCTTCTGCTGCTCAGCAACGCATACCCAACCTGACAGTTTGAGGACAGCCATTTGTGCTGTCCCTTTTTTGTGCATTATGTCAGATTCTTTTTGGCGATTGTTCAAGAATTCTTCACCAATTGCCCAAAAGATCTGGTATACTATACTTACAGCGAGGGAAGCATTGGGGGAAGCCGATGCCGTGGAAATATCTGCGGATAACCCGACGGCGTACCCGTGACACGTTGTTTCCCCGAAAGAGAGGACAAAGGAACACGGCGGCTCAGTACATTTGAGCCGCCGTATCATTTTGCTTGATTTGATTATTCGGATGGAATATCCTGCACCTTGACATTCTTGCCAAAATAGGCCATCGCATAGCTGACGAAGGAAATAATTAGAAACAATGCGTCTATGACGGCAATTGCCTTTACCGCTACAGGGGGAATATTCGGCATCAGAACCAGTGCGATCAGACTGACAAACAGAATCGTTGTACAGACCTTTCCCGCCATCAGCGCTCCGGGGAGCATTTTCCCTTTACGCAGGAAAACAACACCCAGCACCAGCTGGAACAGTTCTTTCATAACAAACAGCCCCAGGACAGGGTACAATACCGGGTATTTGAGACTCAGGCAGATGGTCAGCGTCAGCTGTGTGAGTTTATCTGCCAGAGGATCCAGTATCTTTCCCAGCGTCGTAATCATATTGTATTTCCGCGCGATCTTTCCGTCGATCATATCCGTCAGGCAGGATACCGCCAAAATCACGCCGGCAAGAAGGTACTGATAGCGCTGCGTCGCATTCAGGTACAGGGTGGCATAAACGGGGATGAGCAGCAGACGAAACAAGCTCAATAAATTGGGAATTGAGAATATATCCTTTTTCCAGCTTCTGATAAACATGGAATCATCCTCCGCCTATGTCAGTGGCATCCTATTTTACGCATGGCAATTATTATAGACAATTCACGCTGAATTATCAAGTATTACCATTTAAGTTTCAGAAAAATTCATATTTTCGAAACTACTTCCTATTTTGTGCCCCGCGTGGCGGCTGCCCTGTTGGCAGCCAGCGGATATTGCTGTGACAGTTGAGCCCAGGTCATTCTGTCCAGATTCCCCGTCATAGGAAGTCCGCTGAGCATTTGAAAGGACGCCAGTGAATCTGACGTAATGTCATCCAGAACGCCGCTCAGCGAAGGCTTACTGACGCTGTGATAAACATCAGCCAGCACCGCCAGCATGCCCTGCACCAGGAAAAGGTTGGGATGGAATTCCCCACGGCACAAAACAACGCCGGGGTTCCAGACAACTTCAACCGGCGGCGCGGCATTCTGCGCAGCAAGGCTCTGATCGAAGACAGGTATGATTGCTTCCCACGTTGCTAGGTCCGTGATTCCGGTCACCGGCAGCATATGTTTTCGCTGGAACGCTGCCACGGCTCGAATGGTTTCCGGGCCGTAAATTCCATCAGGGATGACTGTAATGTAACCCGGATCGTTCTGTGCGATTACCTGAAGCATCGTTTGCAGGCTTCGGATTGGCTGTCCGACAAAGGATTCCGGTGGTCTCATCTTGGCGCCTCCTGTCTGACGGGGTCCTGCTGCCCGGAGCTGTGGTTTCCTCCGGGGAATTGGGACATGGTACTGGTTGCGGAATAGCGTGCGCGGGGATTGCTGTTTCCGAGGATCGCGGATGTGTAGGGAAAACTCTCCGGGTCACGCCAGGTGGTCATCTCGATGCCGGAGAATTGGTCATAGATTGCTTCCCAGGTACCGAAATCCACAACGCCGGTTTGGGGCAGACCAAACCGGCGCTGGGCTGCCAAAACCGCGTCGCGTGTATTGGGGCCAAAAACGCCGTCGATGGTTACGGGTGGGATTTCCTGGATATAAGAGGAAAGCACCTGAAGCATATACTGTAAATGCTCCACTTTAACCCCCCGATCCCCTTGCTGAATGGGGTTAGAATTTGCCCAGTTGATGGAATAAAACTGCTGCCCCTGACTGCGAAGCTCTGCCAGGCTTGTGACCGCGACATAATACCGTACCAGCGCGTTCCAGGTTGACCGTCCCACGACACCATCAGGGGTCAGGTTAAAGATTTCCTGAAACCGAATAACTGCAGCTTCCGTCTGGGCGCCAAAAATTCCATCCACAAGGGAGATTTTGGGAATTGCGGGATAATTCTGGGAGATTCTGTTGAGCATAACCTGCAAAATCACGACACTGGGGCCTGAGTATCCACGGCGCAGCACTCCGGGATAGGAGGATGTGATGCCCTGAACAGGCGCATTGCTGACAATTTCCACATCTCCGTAGTAACTGCGCAGGATTTCCGGTGTAGTGTAACCCTGAAGCGCCAGATTCTGGCTGCCCCATTGACTGAGGCCCTCGCAGGTCACCGTGGTACCGTTGCAGAATTTTGCCGCCAGCGGCTCCACAAATCCGGGCCGCCGCAGATAGCTGGTGTAGAGCTCATCCGCAAGCCGCGCCACATTTTCAAAGTAGCTTCGGCCATTGACAAAAAACTGGTCATAGGCGGTTGAATTGGTGATGTCAAAATCATATCCCCGGCTTCTGTAAAACTCGGTGTATACCCGGTTCAGCGCAAAGGACACGATGGCAAGAATATTCGCCCGGAGTGCGCTTTCTTCCCATGTAGGGTAGATTTCGCTGGACGCAACGTTTTTTACATAGTCAGGAAAGCTGACCGTTACGTTTGGCGCATCCGCGTCAGGCGGCCCAAGATGGACGGTAATCCGCTGGGGAATATAGGGCAGGATCTGCGGCATGGTTCACCTCCTATAGGTTCTGAGGCGGGGTATCAAAGATGATCATCTGATCCCACTGGTCCGGGAACTCGGAAAGCGGTATCATTTCCAAGTTCTGAATGGTGGTTGTACCGGCGAACACCTGTAAATTCTCCGCCTCCGTCTGCTCAAAGCCCTTCAGATGCGCATATAAATTGACGATGGCATAGGGACGCTCCGAGGGGTCGGGGGACTGGCTTTCCGCCTTATCGGGAACGGGAATGGGGATGGGTGTTATTTTGCCGCTCCTGTCCGTAAGACGCATGGCGATCGCTGTCCCATCCTGGGAAGTAACGGTGATTGCAACGTTCCGCAGAGGATACTGAGCGTCGCTGGTATAAGCGTGAACCTGTATGTAACCCGTGGATGGCAAGGTATCAGCTCCTTTCAGATTCCTGAATAGGATATGCCGTTTCCGGTAAAAATGTGCAGACAGCGCAGAACGGAAGACTCTGCGCTGTCTGAAAGGATTATAGATATCCCTGCATCTGCCGGATATTTGCGGTTTCGCAGTCCAGCAGCTTTTGCGAGACGGTTTTGACCTGCGCGTCCTGCGTGGCAAACTGATGGATGTTTCTGAGGCCCTTGATCATACCCTTTGTATTGCCCTGAATCATCATTCCGGCGATCTTTGAATCGGTATTGCTGCCACGGAGCTTCATCCGTGTCATCATATCCGTCATCATCCGAATACCGGGGTCCAGTTCTTCCAACTCCCATCCCCGCTGGGTCGCTATGGAATGCGCCTCTGTTTCGATGGAGTCATACTCGTGAAGCTGTGACTCCAGTGCTTTTCTCAATGCGGGCCGCATACTGGTGTCAAGCACACTGCGAATCCCGATTTGCCCCATTTGTGTCGTCTTCAGTACAGACGAAAGGATTTCTTTGCTGTTTTTCATCGATCATCACCAATGCTAGTATGCACATCCGGCAACCGGGTATACATAGAATACGGAGATGAAGGGACGTGATTTTATGTGCGCAATTTCAGGCATAGTTGGACTGCCATCTGATGAGACGTTATTGGGACATATGCTGGACACCATGCGCCGGCGGGGACCGGATGCCCAGGGGACCTATGTTCGCGGCGACACAGCGCTGCTTCACACACGGCTGGCGATTATTGACCCGGAGGGCGGAAAACAGCCCATGTCACTGGACTGGGCAGGGGAGCGCTATACACTTGTTTACAACGGAGAGCTTTACAACACAGAAGCGCTGCGAAGCGTGCTGACGGACTGCGGGCACACCTTTCTCGGCTATTCTGATACAGAGGTCGTCCTGCACGCATACGCGGAATACGGCGCGGCATGCCTCGATCAACTGAACGGAATTTTTGCCTTCGCCGTCTGGGAGGAGAAACGCGGACGCCTGTTTCTCGCCCGTGACAGGATTGGCGTGAAGCCCCTGTTCTATATGCAGCACGGGAACGGGCTGCTCTTTGCCTCGGAGATGAAAACGATTTTGCGGTATCCGACAGTAAAGGCACGGCTGGACAGGGAAGGGATTGCACAGCTGATCCTGCTGGGGCCCGGAAGGCTGCCGGGAAGCGGTGTGTTTCAGGGAATCCGGGAGATAGAGCCGGGGCACTATGGGTTTTTTCAGGAAGGACAGTTGAAGATCACACGGTACTGGAAACTTCTGGACCGGGAGCACACGGAAAATTTTGCACAGACGGTGGAGCACGTCCGTTGGCTGGTCTTTGATGCAATTCAACGGCAGATGGTTTCTGATGTTCCCATTGGTACATTCCTGTCCGGCGGCCTGGATTCCAGTATTATTACCGCAATTTGTGCCGGACAGGAAAAGCAGAATGGTAAAAGGCTGAAAACCTTTTCTGTAGACTATCTGAACAATGACAGATTTTTCCGGGCGAGTAAATTTCAGCCCAATTCGGACAGCGTATATATTGAAATCATGCAGAAGGCGCTGGATACGGAGCACCATTGGACGGTTCTGACACCGGAAACGCTGTGCGGCGCACTGGAAGAAGCCACCATTGCCAGAGACCTGCCCGGAATGGCGGATGTGGATTTTTCTCTGCTGGCTTTCTGCTCAGATATTCGAAGGGAAGTACGGGTAGCCCTGTCCGGGGAGTGCGCCGATGAAATATTTGGTGGATATCCGTGGTATCGGGACCCGGCGGTTCGGGAACGGGAAGGCTTTCCCTGGGCACAGAATACGCATCAGCGCATCTCACTGCTGCGAGGGGGTCTGGTTCTTCATCCGGAGGAGTTTATCATGGAGGCCTATGAAAAAACCTGCCAGGAAAGTGATATTCTCCCCGGTACATCCGCGCTGGAAAGACGGATGAAGGAAATGGTCAATCTGAACTTCCGCTGGTTCATGCAGACCCTGCTGGACAGGAAGGACCGGATGAGCATGTACCACGGTCTGGAGGTCCGGGTTCCGTTTTGCGATTACCGCATTGCGGAATATCTGTATGGGGTTCCCTGGGAATTCAAGGACTACCGGGGTATGGAAAAGGGCTTGCTGCGGGAAGCGGTAAAGGGTCTTCTGCCGGAAGAGGTTCTGTACAGGAAAAAAAGTCCCTATCCCAAAACCTTTGATCCCCATTATACAGATCTGATTGCCAAAGAATTCCGGAAAATGACATTGGGTCACTCACCTGTCTGGGAGATTGTGGATCAAGCGCAGCTAAAGAAGCTGCTGGAAGGTACTTCCGAGTGGCCCTGGTATGGGCAGCTGATGCGAAATCCGCAGATTATGGCGTATTTCCTGCAACTGGATTTCTGGCTGAGACATTATCAGGTAGATCTATGTCTGTAATTCCAAATGGAAAACATTGACGAATGTCCGGCTGCGTGGTAAAATACGGAAGGAACAGGATATCTAAAAAACAGGAGGCGTACTATGCGAAAAACAAAAATCATTTGCACCATCGGTCCTTCCAGTGAGAACGAAGAAACCTTGACGCAGATGTGCCTTGCCGGCATGAATGTTGCGCGGCTGAATTTCTCCCACGGCACCCATGAGGAGCACGCAAAGAAAATTGAGCTGATTAAGCGGGTACGGCAGAAGCTGGGACTTCCTATTGCGATTATGCTGGATACGAAAGGCCCCGAATACCGAATTCGTACTTTTGCATCCGGAAAAGTGACGATTCCGGACGGCGGAGCGTTTACCTTTACCACGGATGAGGTGGAGGGAGACGAAACCCGGGTCAGCGTGAACTATAAAGCTCTGCACAAGGACCTGAAGCCCGGAGATATTGTCACCGTAAACAACGGTATGGTGCAGTTTGAGGTGCAGGAAATCAGCGGTCACGATATCCGCTGCAAATGTCTGGTTGGCGGCGTGCTGAGCGACAGAAAGAGCATGTCGTTTCCCAATAAGGTCATGTCCGGCCCCTACCTCAGTGAGCAGGATAAGGCCGACATTCTTTTCGGTATAGCACACGGAGTGGATTTCATCGCCGCCTCCTTTGTGTCCACCAAGCAGGATGTTCTGGATATCCAAAAGCTGCTGGATGAGAACGGCGGCAGTGACATTGAGATTATCGCGAAGATTGAGAACCGTTCCGGTGTGGATAATGTCACGGAAATTTGCTCCGCCTGCGGCGGCATCATGATCGCAAGAGGCGATCTGGGTGTGGAAATTCCCTATGTGGAGGTTCCCGCCGTTCAGAAAAAGCTGACCCGAAAGTGCCGTTTGCTGGGTAAACGTGTCATTACCGCAACGGAAATGCTGGAATCCATGATTCAGAATCCCCGTCCTACCCGCGCGGAGATTTCCGATGTTGCCAACGCGGTGTACGACGGAACCTCCTGTGTCATGCTTTCCGGCGAGTCTGCTGCCGGCAAGTATCCCGTGGAGGCTGTCAAGGCCATGGCAAGTATTGCGGAGTATACCGAGAAGCATACGGATTACAAGCAGCGCTTCCGTTCCACGGAATTTGTCGGAAAGAACAATCTGGACTGTATTTCCCACGCTGTCTGCTCCATGGCGATTGATGTCAACGCAAAGGCCATCGTCGTCTGCTCCGTCAGCGGAAAGACAGCCATGCTGGTCAGCCGTTTCCGCACGCCCATCGATATCATCGGTATGACCACCAATCGGAAGATTTGGCGCCGCCTGTCCATGAGCTGGGGCGTCACTCCTGTGATGGCAGATCAATTCCCCAGCATGGAAGTCATGTTCTACTACGCAAAAAAAGCGGCGGTTGACGCGCTGAACCTTCAGACGGGGGATAATATTCTCCTGACGGGCGGTCCTGTGAACGGTCAACAGGGCAATACCAATACGATTAAAATCGAAACAGTCGAGTGACCAAACATCAAAGCGCTGCCCGGAATCTTCGGGCAGCGCCTTTTGCATGGGTTATTCGTCAATGGTTGCGATTCCAAGAGTGATTTCTTCCAGAACATCCAGAAGAACCCGAACCGTATCCAAAGAGGTGAGAACGGTAACGCCGTTTTCAACGGCGCAGCGGCGAATCTGGCTGGAGCCGGTATGCACATCCTCACACCGGACATCCATGGTGTTGATCACATAGGACACAAAGCCGGAACGGATCGCATCCAGAATTTCGGTAGAACCATCGTCAACCTTAGCGCGGATGCGGGTTTTGATGCCATCCTTGCGCAGGAAAAGCGCCGTACCGGGCGTTGCTTCGATGTTGAAGCCCAGCTGATAGAAGCGGCGAATCAGCGGCAGGGCTTCTTCCTTATCCTCATCCGAAATGGTGGCAAATACAGTGCCATAATTCAGAAGCTTCACACCGGACGCCTGAAGGGCTTTATACAGGGCCCTGGTCATGGAATTATCATAACCGATGGCTTCGCCGGTGGACTTCATCTCCGGAGAGAGGTAGGCGTCCAGGCCCCGGAGCTTGGAGAAGGAGAATGCGGGCGCCTTGACATAATAGCGCTTTTTTTCGTCGGGATAGAGCAAATCCACACCCTGATCGTGCAGGCTGTGACCGAGGGCAACCCGGGTCGCAATATCCGCAAGGGGATAGCCAGTCGCCTTACTCAGGAAGGGCACCGTTCTGGAAGAACGGGGGTTAACCTCGATGATAAATACATTGTCATCCGGGTCAACAATAAACTGAATGTTGAACAGGCCTTTGATACCAATGGCAGGGCCAAGCTTCTTGGCATATTGCAGAATAATGCCCTTGACCTTGTTGGAAATCGAGAAGGGGGGATAGACAGAAATGGAGTCGCCGGAATGCACACCGGTTCGCTCCACCAGCTCCATAATGCCGGGAACAAATACCTGCTCCCCATCGCAGATCGCGTCGATTTCGACTTCCTTGCCGCGAATATATTTGTCGACCAGCACCGGCTTGTCCGCGTCGATTTCCACTGCTGTTTGCAGATAATGGCGGAGCTGCGCTTCGTTGGACACGATCTGCATGGCGCGCCCGCCGAGAACGAAGGAGGGACGCACCAGAACCGGGTAGCCGATTTCCTTTGCCGCGGCAACGCCATCTTCAATTCTCGTTACCGCGCGGCCCTTGGGCTGAGGAATATTCAGCTCCAGCAGTAGCTTCTCAAAGGCATCCCGGTTTTCGGCCTTTTCAATGGCAGCGCAGTCCGTACCGATAATGTTCACGCCGAGATCGGTCAGCGGCTGGGCAAGGTTGATGGCTGTCTGACCGCCCAGGGAGGCGATGACACCGTCAGGCTGCTCCAGCGTAATAATGTTCATCACGTCTTCCGCCGTCAGCGGCTCGAAATACAGCTTGTCCGACGTGGTGTAGTCGGTGGAGACCGTTTCCGGGTTGTTATTGATGATGATTGCCTCATAGCCGGCATTGCGAATGGTCTGAACGGCATGGACAGTGGAGTAGTCGAATTCCACGCCCTGACCAATCCGAATGGGACCGGAGCCGAGGACAATGACCTTTTTGCGGTTCGAAACCACCGATTCATTCTCGGATTCATAGGTGGAATAGAAATAGGGGATATAGCTGTCAAATTCCGCAGCGCAGGAGTCAATCATCCGATAACCGGGAATGATGCCCTTCTCCTTCCGAAGCAGGAAAATTTTCTTCTCGCTGGTACCCCAAATGTCGGCAACGGCCCGGTCAGAGAAGCCCATCTTCTTGGCGGCAAACAGGGCAGCGGAATCACCGTTATGCTCTTTGAGAAAACGTTCCATGCGGATAATATTGCGAATCTTTCGCAGGAAGAAACGATCGATTCCGGTGGCATCCGCAATCTCGTCCACATCTGCACCCAAACGCATTAATTGAGCGATGGCGTAGATTCTGTCATCGGTGCCAATGGGAATGTACTCCATCAGGGCGTCCTTCGTCCAATCGTCGAATTTCTTCATGTGAAGATGGACAATACCGATTTCCAGAGAGCGGATGCCCTTCAGCAGGCTCTCCTCAAAGGTTCTGCCAACACTCATTGTTTCGCCGGTGGCTTTCATCTGGGTGCCAAGGCGGTTATTGGCATCGGAGAACTTATCGAAGGGGAAACGAGGCATTTTGGTGACAATATAATCCAGAGCCGGTTCAAAGGCCGCGCAGGTATTGGCCAGCGGAATTTCGTCCAGCGTCATGCCCACGCAGATTTTGGCGGAAACCCGGGCAATGGGATAACCACTGGCTTTGGATGCCAGCGCGGAACTGCGGGAAACTCTGGGATTCACTTCGATCAGGTAATACTGGAAGGAATTGGGGTCCAAGGCAAACTGCACGTTGCAGCCGCCATGAATTTTCAGAGCCCGAATGAGCTTCAGCGCGGAATCCCGGAGCATATGGTACTCTTTATTGGTCAGGGTCTGGGAAGGACAGACCACAATGGAATCGCCAGTGTGGATGCCCACGGGATCCAGATTCTCCATGTTGCAGATGGCGATAGCGGTATCATTGCTGTCGCGCATGACCTCGTATTCAATTTCCTTAAAGCCCTTAATGCTCTTCTCTACAAGAACCTGATGGACAGGGGAGAGGGCTAGGGCATTTTTCATGATTTCCCGGAACTCTTCCTCTGTATCGGCAAAGCCACCGCCGGTTCCGCCAAGGGTAAAGGCAGGGCGCAGTACCACCGGATAACCGATTTCCGCCGCCGCCTTCAGACCCTCTTCCATGGAATTGGCAATCATGGAGGGCAGCACCGGTTCACCAAGACGCTGGCACAGCTCTTTGAACAGCTCCCGATCCTCCGCCTGCTCGATACTGTAGCTGGGCGTTCCCAGCAGTTCCGTCCGGCACTCCTTCAGGATGCCTTTCTTTTCCAGCTGCATGGCAAGATTCAGGCCTGTCTGACCGCCGATGCCGGGCACGATGGCATCAGGACGCTCATAGCGAACAATCCGCGCAATGTATTCCAGCGTCAGCGGTTCCATGTAGACCTTGTCCGCAATGGCGGGGTCTGTCATGATGGTCGCTGGATTGGAATTGCAGAGCACAACCTCATATCCCTCTTCTTTCAGGGCGAGACAGGCCTGGGTGCCGGCATAGTCAAATTCCGCCGCCTGACCGATCACGATAGGGCCGGAACCAATCACCAGTATTTTATGAATATCTGTACGCTTAGGCATCCTTGGCTTCCTCCATCATCGCAATGAACTGCCCGAACAGGTAATCGCTGTCCTGAGGGCCCGGCGCGCTCTCCGGGTGGTACTGTACACTAAAGACTCGATCACGCTGGCATTCCAGTCCTTCCACGGTGTTATCCAGAAGGTTGACGTGGGTCACGGTCAGAGGCGTTTCCGTCAGGCTCTGCGCATCCACCGCATAGGAATGGTTCTGCGACGTGATTTCCACTTTTCCCGTTTTCAGATTCTTAACCGGATGATTGCCGCCGCGGTGTCCAAATTTCAGCTTGTAGGTTTTGGCACCATAGGCCAGCGCAATGATCTGATGACCCAAACAGATACCAAACATGGGGTATTTTCCCCTCAGCTCCCGAACCAGTTGAATGACGCACTGCACATCCTCCGGATTTCCCGGGCCGTTGGACAGAAACACACCGTCAGGAGAGATCGCTTTGATTTCCTCAGCAGTGGTATGCCAGGGAAAAACCGTGACGTCACAGCCCCAGCTGTTCAGGCGGCGCACAATATTCTGCTTCATACCGCAGTCGATAGCTGCAACATGAAACTTTGCGTTCTGAGCCGGGGAAAAGTACGGCTCCTTTGTGCTGACACGGGACACCTGATCCGTGGGCAGCGCCAGGGACTGCAAATGGGCAAAGGCGGCGAGATTTGAGGTGGCGGCATCGGTAATCAGCACTTTGCAGGTGCCTTTGTCCCGAATATATTTTGTCAGCTTTCGGGTGTCCACACCAGCGATACCGATGATGCCGTTTTTCTCCATAACCTCTCCAAGCGTCATGACGGAACGGAAATTAGAAGGTTCGCCATTGTATTCCCGCACGATCATCGCGCTGGCTGTGGGGCGAAGCGATTCATAGTCTTCCTCGCACATACCGTAATTGCCGATCAGAGGATAGGTCATGACAATGGCCTGACCGGTATAGGAGGGGTCGGAGAGAATCTCCTGATAGCCGACCATGGAGGTATTAAATACAATTTCCGCAGTACACTCACCGGAAGCGCCAAAGCCGTAGCCGTAAAATTCGGTACCGTCCTGCAAAATGATTTTTCTGTCACACTGGCGAATCATACTTTCTGTGTTCCTTTCCCTTTGGACAGCTTCTGCTCAAATTGATCCTTGCGGGTATCCTGCGGAATCTGTGTGGGATACTCTCCGGAGAAGCAGGCACTGCAATACCCGGCGCCGCCGCACAGATCCTTCAGATTCTCAAGAGGCAGGTAGCCCAGTGAATCCGCGCCGATCATTTTCGTGATTTCCGGAATGGTGTGGTTACAGGCAATCAGGTTGTCTCTGGAATCGATGTCTGTTCCATAATAACACGGATGCAGGAAGGGGGGCGCTGAGATACGCATATGGATTTCTGCCGCACCGGCATTGCGGATCAGAGATACAATTCTCGCACAGGTTGTACCACGGACGATGGAATCATCCACCAGAACCACCCGCTTGCCCCGCAGTTCACTTTCCACGGGGCTGAGCTTAATTTTCACCTGATCCACCCGGTGATCCTGACCGGGGGAGATGAAGGTACGCCCGATATACTTATTTTTGATTAACCCGATGCCATAGGGGATCCCGGATTCCCGGGAATAGCCGATGGCTGCGTCAAGGCCGGAATCCGGAACACCCACCACGATGTCCGCGTCTACGCTGTGTGCCCTTGCCAGAATCCGGCCGGCATTGACACGGGCAGCATGAACATTGATTCCGCCGATGGTGGAATCCGGGCGCGCAAAATAAATATACTCAAAAATGCAGGTCTTCTGAGGTGCTGTATTGCAGCGGCGGCGGTCACTGGACAGGCCGTTCTGATCAATGGTAATAATCTCACCGGGAAGCAGATCCCGCTCAAAGGCGGCTCCCACGGCGCTGAGGGCGCAGCTTTCCGATGCCACCACATAGGTTCCATCTGCCATTTTTCCGTAACACAGGGGGCGGAAGCCATGGGGGTCCCGGACGGCAATTAATTTGGTGGAGGACATCATGACCAGAGAATAGGCGCCTTCCAGTTTCTCCATTGCCTGATACACAGCCTCCTGAATGGAGGGGGTTTTCAGGCGCTCCCTTGTGATTACATAGGCAATGGTTTCTGTATCGGAAGTAGAATGGAAAATAGCGCCGGAAAGCTCAAGCGCACTCCGAAGGGTCAGAGCGTTGCTCAGGTTGCCATTGTGGGCAACCGCAAGCTTGCCCTTCAGATGATTAACCTGAATGGGCTGGCAGTTGCGCATAGTCACGCCGCCGGTGGTACCATAGCGGACGTGACCGACGGCGATCTGACCTTCGGGAAAATTCTTCATTTCCTGATGGGAGAAGACTTCATTAACGAGACCGATGCCGTGGTGGGCAGTGAACATGCCGTCGTCATTGACAATGATGCCGCAGCTTTCCTGGCCCCGGTGCTGCAGGGAATAGAGACCGTAATAGGCCAGGGAAGCTACATCGGCAGGCTTTGGACAATAAACGCCAAAAACGCCGCACTCTTCATGAATACTCATTTGCGTCCTCCCAAAGCGGCGGCGATGAAACCGACGAACAGGGGATGGGGCTTATTGGGACGGCTCTTGAACTCCGGATGGAACTGTACGCCCACATGGAAGGGGCGTTCAGTCAGTTCCACAGTTTCAATCAGCCGCTTGTCAGGCGAAGTACCGCTGAGGGTCAGACCCGCTCTTGTCAGCAAATCCCGGTAGTCATTGTTGAACTCGTAACGATGACGGTGACGCTCGGAAATCTCCGCCGCACCATAGCAGCGGGCCATCGTCGTATTCGGAGAAATGACGCAGGGATAGGCGCCAAGGCGGAGTGTGCCGCCTTTGTCCACGGATTCGCTCTGACCGGGCATGAAGTCGATGACTTTATTTGGGGTAGCAGTGTCAAACTCGCCGGAGTTGGCATCCGGCAGACCGGCGTAACGGGCGTACTCAATGACCATGATCTGCATGCCGAGACAGATTCCGAAGTAAGGAACCGCGTGCTCCCGCGCATACTTTGCCGCCAGAATCATACCCTCGATACCCCGGGAACCGAAGCCGCCTGGCACCAGAATGCCATCCAGATCAGACAGTGCGGATTCATAGGTTTCCGGCGTCAGCGTCTCAGAGTCGATCCATCGGATGCAGATTTCGGAATCCAGAGCATAACCTGCATGGCGCAGCGCTTCCGCCACAGACAAATAGGCGTCGTGGAGTTGGACGTACTTTCCAACCAGTCCGATGGTAACGCTTTTCTGAAGATGATAGATCCGCTGCACCAGCGCCTGCCACTCATCCAGCTTGGGGTACGGGGTTTGCAGGCCCAGCTCCCGGCACACAATACCGGAAAAGTTCTGCTTTTCCAGCATCAGAGGTGCCTCGTACAGGTTGGGGAGAGTGATATTTTCGATGACGCAGTCAGGCTTTACATTGCAGAACAGGCTGATCTTCTGGAAAATGCTGTCCTCCAGAGGCTCATCGCAGCGAAGAACCACGATATCCGGCTTGACGCCCATGCCTTGCAATTCCCGGACGGAGTGCTGGGTGGGCTTGGATTTGTGCTCATCGGAACCACGCAGGAAGGGAACCAGCGTCACATGGATAAACAGGCAATTCTCTTTTCCGACTTCCAGTGATATCTGACGTACCGCCTCCAGAAATGGCTGAGATTCAATGTCGCCGATGGTGCCGCCGATCTCGGTAATCACCACATCAGCGTCTGTTTTCTTACCAACGCGATAGACGAACTCCTTGATCTCATTGGTAATATGCGGGATGACCTGAACGGTGGAGCCCAGATATTCACCTCTGCGCTCCTTGTTCAGCACATTCCAGTAGACCTTACCGGTGGTCAGATTGGAGTACTGGTTCAGGTCTTCATCGATGAAGCGCTCATAGTGACCCAAATCCAGATCCGTTTCCGCACCATCCTCTGTAACATACACCTCGCCATGCTGATAGGGGCTCATTGTGCCGGGGTCTACATTGATGTAGGGGTCCAGCTTCTGCGCGGCTACTTTCAGTCCGCAGGCCTTCAGCAGGCGGCCAAGGGAGGCGGCGGTAATTCCTTTACCCAATCCGGACACCACGCCGCCTGTGACAAAAATATACTTCGTCATCGCGTTTCTCTCCTTCTCGACTGATACGGTTATTGCGGTCTTATCCTATTATTCCCATTCTACGGTTGCGGGGGGTTTACTGGTAATGTCATAGACGATGCGGTTGATCCGGGGCACCTCGTTAACGATGCGCACGGATACCCGATCCAGAACCTCGTAGGGAATCCGGGTCCATTCTGCTGTCATAAAGTCCTTGGTCGTGACGCTGCGCAGAGCCAGAACGTTTTCATAGGTTCTGCCGTCACCCATGACGCCTACACTTTTGGCGTTGGTCAGCACCGCAAAGTATTGGCTGCAAATATCACCCAGCTGGGCCTTGGCAATTTCCTCCCGGAAAATGAAGTCCGCTTCCCGGAGAATATCCAGCTTTTCCCCGGTGACCTCTCCCAGAATACGGATGGCCAGACCCGGGCCCGGGAAGGGCTGGCGGTGAACCAGATAGTCAGGCAGGCCCAGTTCCTTGCCCAGCAGTCGTATCTCGTCCTTGAACAGGTGATCCAAAGGCTCCAGAACCGCCTGAAACTGCTCGATGACCTCCCGGGGCAGGAGCTTGTTGTGATGGCTCTTGATAACGTCGGCATCTCCGGCGCCGGATTCAATGACATCCGGGTAGATCGTACCCTGGGCAAAGAAGTCCTCCTTGGTGATGCCGAATTTCAATGCCTCGTCCAGGAACACATAGCCAAACTCGGCGCCGATGATCTGCCGCTTGCGCTGGGGGTCCTCTACGCCCTTCAGCTTGTCCAGGAACCGCTGCTGGGCGTCCACCCGGACAAAATGGATGTTCCACTTTTTGAAAGCAGCTTCTACCTCGTCGCCCTCATTTTTGCGCATACAGCCGTGATCCACAAAAACCGCCGTCAGCCGGTCGCCCACCGCTTCTGCCAGCAGCGCTGCCAGCACGGAGGAGTCCACGCCGCCGGACAGAGCCAGCAGCACCCGGCCCTTGGGGCCGATGGTCTGACGCAGCTGTGCTACGGTGTTCTTGCAGAAGTCCCCCATGGTCCAGGTGCCCTTGGCGCCGCAGACCTCGTAGAGAAAATTGCGCAACATTTGGTCGCCATACTGGGTGTGGTTCACCTCGGGATGGAACTGCACGCCGTAGAAGCGGCGGACTTCATCCGCAATGGCGGCATTGGGGCAGGCATCGGTATGGGCAACCAGTGCAAAACCATCCGGGACTCTGGCCATATAATCGCCGTGGCTCATCCAGGAGATTGCCTGCTCCGGGATGCCCTTGAAGAGCTTGCAGCCGGTGTCGTAATAGGTTGGGGTCTTGCCGTACTCCCGGGCAGTGTCCTTCTGGGCCGCCGTCACCTGACCGCCCAGCGTGTGGGCCATCAGCTGGCAGCCGTAGCAGATACCCAGAATCGGCACGCCCAGCTGAAAAATCTCCGGGTCTACATGGGGAGATTCCTCCAGATAAACGCTGTTGGGGCCGCCTGTAAAAATGATACCCAGGGGCGCAAAGGCGCGGATTTCATCCATGGTAATGGTATAGGGCTTGATTTCGCAGTAGACGTTCTGCTCCCGGACACGCCGGGCAATGAGCTGATTGTACTGACCACCGAAATCCAGCACCAGAATCTTTTCTTCCATTGTTATTCTCCTGTTACAGATTGATTTCGGTATCGGATTTGGAAATGTCGGCAAGCTGCGGCTTGACCTCAGCCAGGAAGCGTTCGACCTGCTCGGCGCACCGACCGGTATAGAGGGAGGGGTCCATTACGGCATCCATTTCTTCCTTGGTCATACCGAATTCCTTGTGCTGCGCCAGATCGCTCAAAAGGTCCCAGCTTTCGCCATTTTTCATTTTGGCTGTGGCATCCATAGAGCAGCTGCGAATGATCTCATGCAGCTCCTGACGGTTGCCCCCGTGCTTGACGCCTTCCATCATCAGATTCTCCGTTGCGATAAAGGGCAGATACTCACGGACGGTCTTTTCCACAATTTTCTCGTTGACGTGCAGACCGTTGGTCACGTTCTGGGCCAGCCGCAGAATGGCATCCGCGCAGAGGAAGCCCTCGGGCAGGGAAATCCGGCGGTTGGCGGAGTCGTCCAGGGTACGCTCCAGCCACTGGGTGGAAGCCGTCATGGGAGCGTTCAGAGCGTCCGCCATCAAATAGCGGGACAGGGAGCAAATCCGTTCAGAACGCATAGGATTGCGCTTGTAAGCCATGGCGGAGGAGCCAATCTGATTCTTCTCAAAGGGTTCTTCCACCTGACGGTCATGCTGCAGCAGGCGAATATCGTTGGCCATCCGGTAGCAGCTCTGGGCGATGGAGGACAGAACATTGAGAATCCGGCTGTCCAGCTTCCGGGGATAGGTCTGACCGCAGACGGGAAAGCACTTGGTAAATCCAAAGTCTGCGCTGATTTTCTGATTCATTTCGTCGATCTTCCCGGTATCGCCGCCAAACAAATCCAGGAAGCTGGCCTCGGTGCCGGTGGTACCACGGCAGCCAAGGAATTTCATGGTTCCCAGCACAAAATCCAGTTCCTCCAGATCGGCCAGGAAATCCTGCATCCAAAGGGTTGCGCGCTTGCCGACAGTGACCAGCTGAGCAGGCTGATAGTGAGTATAACCAAGGGTGGGCATGGCCTTGTAAGTGTCCGCAAATTCTGCCAGATTTGCGACTACCTTCAGAAGCTCGCCGCGCAGATACTTCAGTCCGTCGCGGTAGATGACAATATCCGCGTTGTCGGTGACATAGCAGCTGGTGGCGCCCAGGTGGATGATTCCGGCTGCCTCCGGCGCCACCTTTCCATAGGCGTAAACGTGAGCCATCACATCGTGGCGCACTTCCTTTTCCCGTGCTGCCGCGCATTCATAGTCGATATCCGTAATATGCGCTTCCAGCTGGGCAACCTGTTCTGCCGTAACAGGAAGGCCCAGCTCCATTTCTGCCCTAGCCAGAGAAACCCAGAGTTTACGCCAGGTCTGAATCCGGGTGTCCATGGAGAACAGCTTCAGCATATACTCCGAGGCATAGCGGGAACTCAACGGGGACTCGTATTTCTCGGTCATTTCTTTTTCTCCTTAACGAATAATAATGCTGTCTCTCTCCGGACCAACGGAGACATAGCCAATGTGGCAATCAATATTCTGTTCAATGAATTCCACATACTTCCGGGCCGCTTCCGGCAGGTCCTCCCATTTCCGAACGCCGGAAATGTCGCACTTCCAGCCGTCCATGTATTCGATGACCGGCTTGGCGTCATTCAGCAGGGAGGGGAAGGGGAACTCATCGGTAATCTGACCATCGATCGTATAATGGATGCATACAGGGATTTTGTCCAGATAGCTCAGAACGTCCAGTTTTGTCAGAGCCACATTGGTAGCCGCCTGCACGTGAATTCCATAACGGGTCGCAACAATATCAATGGGGCCGACACGGCGGGGACGACCGGTCTTCGCGCCGTACTCAAAGCCCGCCTTGCGCAGCTGCTCCGCTTCGTCACCGAACATCTCACAGACAAAGGGGCCTTCGCCGACACAGGTAGAGTAGGCCTTCACAACACCGATGACCTCATCAATCTTTGCGGAGGGCAGACCGGAACCCACGGGAGCGTAGGCCGCAATAGCATTGGAGGAAGTGGTATACGGGTAGATACCGTAATCCAGGTCTCGCAGAGCGCCCAGCTGGGCCTCAAACAGAATCTGCTTTCCTTCTGCCTGTGCTTTCCGCAGGAACGCACCGGTGTCGCAGATAAAGGGCTTGATTTTGTTGCAGAAGACGTCAATCCAGACCTCCAGGTCTTCCATGGTGACGGGCTTTGCACCATACACCCGGGTCAGAGTCAGATTCTTCCACTCCATCAGGTCCTTCAAGTGCTCCCGCAGATGCTCAGGGTACAGCAGTTCACCGGCAAGAATCGTCTTTTTTTGATACTTGTCAGAATAGAAGGGTGCAATGCCCTGCTTGGTGGAGCCGTACTTTTTGTCCGCCAGGCGAGCTTCTTCCAGCCCGTCCAGTTCCCGGTGCCAGGGCAGCAGCAGGGAAGCACGGTCGCTGATTTTCAGGTTCTCGGGGGTGATGGAAACGCCCTGGCTGGTAACATCCTCAATTTCTTTCCAAAGATTTTCAGGGTCCAGCGCCACGCCGTTGCCGAGAATATTCACAACATTTTTGCGGAAAATGCCGGAAGGAAGCAGATGCAGGGCAAATTTTCCAAATTCGTTCACAACCGTGTGGCCGGCGTTGCCGCCGCCCTGGTAGCGAACGACTACGTCAAAGTGTTCTGTCAGGAGATCAACCATGCGGCCTTTGCCTTCGTCACCCCAGTTGATGCCGACAATCGCAGAATTTCCCATATTGGCTCCTCCTTACAGGTGCTCTTCCAGCCGGTGCATGATTTCGGCGTATGCCTCCTCAACACCGCCCAAATCGCGGCGGAAACGGTCCTTATCCAGCTTTTCACCGGTAGCAGCATCCCAAAGGCGGCAGGTATCCGGGCTAATCTCATCGGCAAGCACAATGGTGCCGTCGGTGAGACGGCCGAACTCCAGCTTGAAGTCCACCAGTGTGACACCGCAGGTCTTCCAGAAAGCCTTCAGAAGCTCATTGATGCGCAGAGCATATGTGCGGATGGTTTCAATTTCCTCAGCAGTAGCCAGCTTCAGAGCCAGTGCGTGGCTGGTGTTCAGCAGGGGATCGCCCAAGGCATCATTCTTGTAGGAGTATTCCACCGTGGGCTGATCAAATACAATACCCTCTTCCACGCCGTAGTGCTTGGCAAAGGAACCGGCGGAGATATTGCGCACGATGACCTCCAGAGGCACAATGCTGACCTTTTTAACCAGCGTCTCCCGGTCGCTCAGCTCCTTCACATAATGGGTTGGAATGCCGTTTTTCTCCAGCATAGCCATCAGACGGTTGCTCATTTTGTTGTTGATAACACCCTTACCGACGATCGTGCCCTTTTTCAGGCCATTAAATGCGGTAGCATCGTCCTTGTAGGCTACGATCAGAAGTTCGGGATCATCGGTTGCAAAAACCTTTTTTGCCTTACCCTCATACAGCTGCTCTTTCTGTTCCATTTCTTTGTTCCTCCTAATTATTTTCCGCTGTCACCGTAGTTGGACAGAACACGGGCGGAAGGATCGTTCACATTGCAGCCTTCCCACTCCTTATTCGGCATCCAGAAATCCACAATCATCTGACCTTGACCAGGGTAGTATTTTTCGAAGATTTCACGGTAAAGCAGCGATTCTTTGGTAAAGGGCTGAGCGTGGGTGTATTTCTGACGCTTCAGTTCGAACTCCTCCTGCGTATAGCAGGTTTCCGCGTATTCCTTTAGGTAATCCACCATGGAGTGACCCACGGCATCGGAGAAGGCCGCTTTTTCCCGCCACAGAATATCATGGGGAAGGTAGCCGCCCTCTTCAAAGGCATGGCGGAGCAGGTACTTACCCTTATTGTACCTGTTGAGTTTCATTTCCGGGTCAATGGACATAACGTATTTTACAAAATCCAGATCACCGAAGGGGACGCGGGCTTCCAGAGAGTTGACGCTGATGCAGCGGTCTGCCCGAAGCACATCGTACATATGCAGCTCCCGGATGCGCTTCTGGGCTTCCGCCTGGAAGGCTTCTCCGGAAGGTGCGAAGTCGGTGTACTTGTAGCCAAACAGCTCATCGGAAATCTCACCGGTCAGCAGAACGCGAATATCCGTCTTCTCATGGATGTACTTGCAGACCAGGTACATACCGATGCTGGCACGGATGGTCGTGATGTCAAACGTCCCCAGTAATTCTATCACATTTTCCAGAGCCTGCAAGACTATTTCTTTAGAAATTATTACTTCCGTATGGTCACTGCCGATAAAATCTGCCACCTGCTTCGCATACTTCAGGTCAATGGCGTCTCCAGTCATGCCGATTGCAAAGGTTTTGATGGGTTTTTTGCTCTCCCGCGCGGCAATTGCGCACACCAGTGAGGAATCCAAACCGCCGCTGAGCAGGAAGCCGACCTTTGCGTCAGCCACCAGCCGCTTCTGAACGCCGGTCACCAGCTTGTCGTGAATGTTCCGGCAGACCGTTTCCAGATCATCATGATTATAGGAGTCCACAGCCGCAATATCGCAGTAGCAGACAAACTTGCCATCGGCATAGTAGTGCCCGGGAGGGAAGGGAAGAATCTCTTTCACAAGCCCCATCAGGTTTTTCGGCTCACTGGCAAACACAATGGTTCCGGCTTCGTCATAGCCATAGTATAGAGGACGGATGCCGATGGGGTCACGTGCCGCGATGAACTGCTTTTTTTCGCCATCGTAAAGAATGCAGGCGTATTCGGCATCCAGCATGGCGAACATCTTTACGCCATACTCAAAGTACAGAGGAAGCAGGACCTCACAGTCACTGTCACTGCTAAACGTGTATTTACCACGCAGTTCCCTGCGGAATTTTTCAAAGCCATAGATTTCGCCGTTACAGACAACGGCGCTGGAATTCAGAGTAAAGGGCTGCATTCCTTCCGGATGCAGGCCCATAATAGACAGGCGGTGGAAGCCGAGAATACCCTGACCCACATCCAGAATCCGGGTATCATCGGGACCACGGGAAATCGTTCTGGAAAAGCCTTTCTGAAACGCTGCCATGTCCAGCGGCTTTCCGCAATAACCAATAATGGAACACATATTTCTGTTTCCTCCTTAAAACCGACCCGTGGGAGAGCTGCATACGCAGCTCTCCCGTAGGTCTTCTCTGTTATTCTACGTCCTGCAGGGCGTCAAAGCCTTCTTCACCGGTACGAACCTTTACAACGTTTTCAACATCATATACGAAAATCTTACCGTCGCCGATGTGACCGGTGTACAGAACTCTCTTTGCGGTTTCAATGACAGTGCGGACGGGAACCTTACTGACAACAATATCAACCTGAACCTTAGGAAGCAGGCTCGCTTCCACGGGAACACCACGGTAATACTCGGGCTTGCCCTTCTGGACACCGCAGCCCATGACATGGGAAACAGTCATACCGGAAATACCGATGGTCATCATTGCGTTCTTCAGATTCTCCAGACGGGACTCCTTGCAGATAATCTCGACCTTTGTCATCTTGGGGGTGGAGGCATCCTCGAAGGAAGGCATCTTCTTTACGGGGATTGCTTCAGCGGCAGGAACGTCGCCGTCCACGACCACGGGCAGATCCTCATCCACCATGTCAGGCAGCATAGCGAAGCCCGCATAGGCAGAGGGAAGTCCGTGTTCGGTAGCATCCAGACCGGTAATCTCCTCGTCTCTGGAAACGCGCAGGCCGACCGTTGCCTTGATAATAAGGAAAGTGACTGTAATGGTTACTACCGTCCAGAGAGCAACAGAAGCGAAGCCCAGCAGCTGCAGACCCAGCAACTGGAAGCCGCCGCCGTAGAACAGGCCCGTAATGGTTTCACCGGCAGCATTGGCCACCGCGTAGCCGGGAGCGGTGCTCGTAGCAAACAGGCCCACAGCGATGGTTCCCCAGATACCGTTCATGCAGTGAACGGCAACAGCGCCCACAGGGTCATCAATGCGGAGCTTGTGATCCAGCAGCCAAACGCCGAACACCACCAGTACACCAGCTACGGCACCGATTACGGTCGCGCCCAGACAGTCTGTCACATCACAGCCTGCGGTAATGGCAACCAGTCCGGCGAGGGAAGCGTTCAGACACATGGAAACATCAGGCTTGCCGTACTTGATCCAGGTAAAAATCATACACACAACGGTCGCTACGGCAGGAGCAACGGTGGTGGTCAGGAAAATAGAGCCAAGCTGACCAACGGAAGTAGCGGCAGCGCCGTTAAAGCCGTACCAGCCCAGCCAGAGGATGAAGACGCCGAGGGCGCCAAGCGCGATGCTGTGGCCGGGGAAAGCATTCACCTTAACAATCTTGCCGGAAGCGTCATGGGTAAACTTACCAATACGGGGTCCCAGCAGCTTCGCGCCGATGAGGGCGGAGATGCCGCCGACCATGTGGATGGCGCAGGAGCCGGCAAAATCATGGAAGCCGAGACTGGCGAGCCAGCCGCCGCCCCAGATCCAGTGGGCCTCAATAGGATAAATCAGTGCAGAGATGATTGCAGAATAGATGCAGTAGGACAGGAACTTGGTACGCTCTGCCATAGCACCGGAAACAATGGTCGCGGTGGTCGCGCAGAACACCAGATTGAATACGAAGCTGGAAAAATCGAAGCTTTCGTAAGCGGTGAACAGGTCAAAACCGGGCTTTCCGATGAATCCCAGCAGGTCCTCGCCCATCAGCAGGCTGAAACCAATCAGAATAAAGACAACCGTGCCGATGCAGAAATCCATCAGGTTCTTCATGATGATATTGCCCGTGTTCTTGGCTCTGGTAAAGCCGGCCTCAACCATAGCAAAGCCAGCCTGCATCCAGAATACCAATGCCGCGCCGATCAGATACCAAACATTCCATACTTCACTCATAATCTTACCTCCTTGTATTTTGATCTTCTTCTTTTCCTCGGGAACTGAAGCACATCAAGCGGCTAAAGCTCCCATAAATGGCTTTCCCGATTTGGACGCGTGGCTCAAACCGGGAAAGTGCTTTATCATGTAAATCAAGCCGCTTTCCGGGAGGGGGTGGTCAGCCCCCTCCCACGGGCCGTCCGAGACGGCATTTGGCAGCTATGAAAGGGTAGCGGTTTAACGGACGCCGAAGAGCAGGTCGCCGTAAGTGGGGAAGGGCCAATACTTTTCAGCGGTCTGCGTCTCAGCCTCATCGGCAACGGCACGCAGAGCAGCCATCTTTCCGAGAATAGTATCCCGGATGGCGAAGGATTCCTCCTTCGTGTCGGTAATGCCGTTCAGGTCCAGCAGAGCGGTCTCCAGCTCATCCGTCTTCTCAGCGATCTGATCCGTGAGGATGGAGAGCTTGGAAATCAGTCCGGTCTCATAAGCGCAGGCGGCGGTGGGAGCAACAGCTTTCTTGGCTGCGGCAGCCTTGGCCAGGTCGCTGACATAGCTTTCCACCGCAGGGAGAATCTGCTTGCGCGCCATATCGATCATGGTAGTTGCCTCAATGCGGACGGTCTTGCAGTAGTTCTCCAGCATGATCTCACAGCGGGACTCCAGTTCCGCAACGGAGAAGACCTTGTGAGAGGTGAGCATCTTCACATTCTTCTCGTCCAGCAGGTGAGGCATGCAATCAGGCGTGGTGCGGTAATTGCACAGACCGCGCTTTTCGGTGGCTTCCTTGATCCAGGCGTCATCGTAGCCGTTGCCGTTGAACAGGATGCGCTTATGATCCTTGATGGTCTTCTTGATCATCTCGTGCAGCGTAGTCTCGAAGTCCTCCGCGCCTTCCAGACGGTCAGCGTAAATCTTCAGGGACTCGGCCACAGCGGAGTTCAGCATCATGTTGGCGCAGGCGATGGAGTTGGAAGAACCCAGCATACGGAACTCAAACTTATTGCCGGTAAAGGCGAAGGGGGAAGTACGGTTACGATCCGTAGTGTCCCGGGCGAATCTGGGAAGTACATCCACGCCAAGCTTCATAGTGGTCTTCTGCGTTCCGGCGTAGGGAGTGTCATTTTCAATGGCATCCAGAATGCCCATCAGCTCGTCGCCAAGGAAAATGGAAACCACAGCGGGAGGAGCCTCATTGGCGCCAAGGCGGTGATCGTTGCCGGCAGTGGCAACGGACAGTCTCAGCAGATCCTGATAGTCATCAACAGCCTTGATGACAGCGCACAGGAACAGCAGGAACTGCGCATTTTCGTAGGGTGTCTCACCGGGAGACAGCAGATTCACACCGGTGTCGGTGGCAATGGACCAGTTGTTGTGCTTGCCGGAGCCATTCACACCGGCAAAAGGCTTCTCATGCAGCAGGCAAACCAGGCCGTGCTTCGCGGCAACCTTCTGCATGATTTCCATGGTCAGCTGGTTGTGGTCGGTGGCAATGTTTGTGGTGGTATAAATCGGAGCCAGTTCATGCTGAGCGGGGGCAACCTCATTGTGCTCCGTCTTTGCCAGGATTCCCAGCTTCCACAGTTCCTCGTTCAGATCAGCCATGAACGCGGCAACTCTGGGCTTGATGACACCAAAGTAATGGTCATCCATTTCCTGACCCTTGGGGGGCTTTGCGCCAAACAGCGTACGGCCGGTGTAAATCAGATCCTTGCGCTTGTCGTACATCTCCTTATCGACAAGGAAATACTCCTGCTCAGGGCCGACGGAGGTACGAACACACTTGACGTCCTCATTGCCGAAGAGCTTCAGAATCCGCATCGCCTGACGGTTCAGCGCTTCCATGGAGCGCAGCAGGGGCGTCTTCTTATCCAGTGCCTCGCCGCCGTAGGAGCAGAACGCAGTGGGGATGCAGAGGGTCTTGCCCTTAATGAACGCATAAGAAGTGGGGTCCCACGCAGTATAGCCTCTTGCCTCAAAGGTTGCCCGCAGGCCGCCGGAAGGGAAGCTGGAAGCGTCAGGCTCGCCCTTAATCAGTTCCTTGCCGGAGAAGTCCATAATCACGCCGCCGTCCGGTGCGGGGGAGATGAAGCTGTCGTGCTTCTCTGCGGTAATGCCGGTCAAAGGCTGGAACCAATGGGTATAGTGGGTAGCACCGTGGGCGACAGCCCAGTCCTTCATGGCAGCGGCAACAGCATTTGCCACACCGGCGTCCAGCTTTGCGCCATGATCGATGGTCTTACGAAGAGACTGATAAACATCAGAGCTCAAACTTGCCTTCATTACGCGGTCGTCAAACACCAGACAACCAAAATAATCGGATATAGAAGTACCCATAATTAACACCCCTTCATAAAGTAAGCAGAGAAATAAAAAAGAAGACAAGGACGCCTGTGAGCTGCCGCTCCAAGACATCCTTGCCTTACGCGGGACATTTTACAACAGAATATTCGCTTTGTCAACACCCTGCACAAAAAAAGTTTTTTCCATTTGGGTAGATTGACAAGAGTCAAAACATGGAATATAATGCCATTCAAGAGTAAAGACACTCAGGAGGGGGCGTTTTACTCATTTTGTGGCCATCTTTCAGTATTTTCGTGGAAATATCATCTTATCTGAGTTTTTTCCAAAATATTATGGAAATCCTTTGCTATAATTGAAATATCAGGTAAATACAGGTCGTGAAAGCAGCACAGAACCTGTTAAATCGAAAACGAATAGAAAGCAGGTAGGCGTATGAAATACACCCCGCAGGAAGTCATTCAGTTTATTCAGGAGGAAGACGTAAAGTTTATTCGGCTTGCCTTCTGCGATATTCAGGGACGGCACAAGAACATCTCAATCATGCCCCATGAATTGGAGCGCGCTTTTGAATACGGGATTGCCATTGACGCTTCTGCCATTGAGGGCTTTGGCGACGAAGTGCACTCTGACCTGTTTCTGCGTCCGGACCCAACAACCATTGCAGTACTGCCCTGGCGGCCGGAGCACGGCAGAGTCGTCAGAATGTTCTGCACGATTACCGATCAGAGCGGCAAGATTTTCATCCATGATACAAGAAGCATTCTGAAACAGGCCATCGCCGATGCTGCTGCCGACGGCTATACCTTCTTCTTTGGTTCCGAACTGGAGTTCTACCTGTTTAAACTGGATGACAACGGGGAACCCACCCATATTCCTTACGATCAGGCGACCTATATGGATGTGTCTCCGGATGATAAATGTGAGAATGTTCGCCGCGAGATCTGTCTGACGCTGGAACGTATGGGGATTCAGCCTGAGTCTTCCCACCATGAGCAGGGCCCTGGGCAGAACGAAATTGATTTCCGGTACTCGGACGCTCTGACTGCGGCAGATGACGCTCTGACTTTCTGTACTGTCGTGAAGACAATCGCCGCCAGCAACGGGCTGTACGCTGATTTTTCACCCAAACCCATCGCGGATCAGCCTGGCAGCGGTTTTCACATCAACATGTCGGTGCGTGGAAGCAATGCCAGCCAGATGCAGCACATGATTGGCGGCATTCTGCGCCATGTAGCGGATATGACCCGTTTCCTGAACCCAACGGTGCAGTCGTATAACCGGCTGGGTGTTTGCAAGGCGCCTAAGTATATTTCCTGGTCAAATAACAACCGGTCCATGCTGATTCGGGTTCCGGCGGCATCCGGCGAATACCGCAGAATGGAACTGCGTTCTCCGGATTGCACCGCGAATCCCTATATCGCGTTTGCACTTCTGATTTGGGCCGCTCTGGACGGTCTGAAAAACGGGATTGTTCTTCCGGAGAAGGCAAATGTGAATCTTTACACCGCCGGGCCGAAGGATGTCTGCGACATGGAGACGCTCCCGCTGACTCTGGGCGCAGCCAGCAAGTGCGCGGGGAGCAGCGCATTTATACGGAAGCATCTGCCGGAATCGTTGATTGATTACTACTGCAAGTAATAAATGCGGGTGATTGCGAGAAGGGAGAGAGTCTGATTGGTTTTCAGCTCAGAGACATACAGTGTGCTGGTCGTATCGAATCAGCGCAAGTTTAATGATGCCATGACTCCCATGCTGCCCCCCTCGGAGTATTACCCTGTGTGTTTTTCCTCCAACATTGCGGCGGCAAGAAGGGAATTGCTCTCACGGAACTATGATTTTGTGATTATCAACGCGCCGCTTCCGGATGACCCCGGCACAAGATTTGCGATTGATGCCGGTAGCCGGTCAGACACCGTTGTCTTGCTGCTGCTGCGTGCGGAAAACTATGAAGATGTAAATGAGCGGGTAACTTCCCACGGCGTTTTCACGCTTCAGGTTCCGTTTCCCGCCAGCACCATGCGTCAGTGCCTGAAATGGATGATTTCCGCCCGGGAACGTCTTCGTAAAATGGAAACGATTAACTTATCCGTTGAGGAGAAAATGGAAGAGATCCGCCTTGTAAACCGTGCCAAATGGATTCTGATTGAGCAGCTGAAGATGAATGAGACGGATGCGCACCGCCATATCGAGAAGCAGGCAATGGACCGCTGCACCACCAAGAAGGAAATTGCGCTGAGCATCATTAAAACATATACATAACCACCCTGAAAACCGGCATCTGCGGATGCCGGTTTTTAAAGACTTACCTTTTTCGAAAAAAACAGTTGTATTATTCTGGATTTGTGGTACAATATACAAAAGTATGTCATGCCGTAAGGCAGGACGATCATCTAGGAGGTATCCCCATGGCAGAGGCAAAGCAGTACATTACGCACGCTCAGATCGGCGGCAATGTTATGATTTCGGAAGATGTTGTCAGCACCATCGTTGAAAGCACACTCACCGAGGTGGACGGCGTGGTCAAGGGCGGCGCTGAGGTCGTCGGCAAAAAGAGCTGGGGCAAAGGTGTGCGGATCCACATCGCGGAGGATAACACGCTGACAATCGGCTGCAACATCATCGTCCGTTACGGCGAAAGCGTGATTCAGGTTGCGAAAGCTGTTCAGGAAGCCATCACCAGCGCTGTAGAATCTGTAACCGGTGTTACCGTGCAGGATGTGGATGTAAACGTCTGCGGAATCATTCGCAAGTAAAGGATACAATTATGACGAGAGGAAATGCCAGAGAACTCGCGGTACATCTGATTTACGGGCGTGCATTTACCGGTGAGGAGCCGGAAGAGGTGATTTCCACCCGCCTGGAGAAGGAATACTACGCGGAACTCGGAAAAGAGAATGAGGTGTATTCCGAGCGCCCCAGCCGTGCCCAGCTGCGCTACATTGACAGTGTCGTGACCGGGGTCGCCAATCGGGAGGAAGAACTGGACGAACAGATACAGAAATACGCTATCGGCTGGGACATCAGTCGGATTTCCAAGCTTGCCCGCTGTATTCTGCGCCTTGCGATCTATGAGATTCAGTATGTGGATGACGTTCCCGCAGGTGTTGCCGTTTCTGAGGCCGTCCGCATCGCCAAGAAGTACAATGACGACGATACGGGCGCTTTCGTAAATGGGATTCTGGGCAGTTTTGTCAGGAATCTTACGCCTGTGGAAGAGGCAAAACAATGAAGGGCGTAATTGGTATCGATACCAGCAATTATACCACTTCCATTGCCTTTTTTGACGGCACTGGAGGGGAGAACTGCTCGAAGCTTCTTCCTGTGAAGCAGGGAGAATTGGGCTTACGGCAATCTGACGCCGTCTTTGCGCACATAAAGGGCCTGCCGGAGCTATCCGGCAGGCTGTTTTCCCATATACAGACGGCCAATATCACCGCCGTTGGCGTCAGCACCCGTCCCAGAGCGGTAGAGGGGAGTTATATGCCCTGCTTTCTGGTAGGCTACTCCCATGGGAAGCTTCTGTCGGATATGCTGGGTGTGCCTTTGGTCGAAGTGTCCCATCAGCAGGGGCATGTGGCGGCCTCCCTGTGGAGTGCCGGTCATATGGAGCTGCTTTCGCATCCTCACCTTGCGTGGCATCTGTCCGGCGGTACAACGGAGCTTCTTCTGGTCAAACCGGAGGGAGCCAATGTGGCCTGCACAAAAATTGGCGGTACATCGGATATCTCCGCAGGCCAGCTGATTGATCGTACCGGACAGCTGCTGAAGCTTCCGTTTCCCTCCGGAAAGCACTTGGACGCGCTCAGCTGTGAGGCTGCAAAAAAAGATTTTTTCAAAGTAAAATGCACAGATATGACGTTTTCTCTTTCCGGCGTTCAGAATAAGGTTCAGCAATACCATGCGCAAAATAGCATCCCTGCAGAGACTGCGGCCTATGCGCTGCGGTGTGTTGCGTACGCGGTCTTTCAGGCAACACAGCAGGCGCTTACCCGGTACCCGGGGCTGCCGGTGGTTTTTTCTGGCGGCGTTGCCTCTAATTCCATGCTGCGGCAGGTACTCGCTCCATTGAACCCGATTTTTGCCCAGCCTCAGTATTCTACCGATAACGCCATGGGCGTCGCCGTTCTGACGTATCGTTCCGTGGGGGTGTAAAATTGGCTCAAAATGTACTGTCCATTTCCCAGTTAAATGAATATATCCGCGGAAGAATGGATGCGGACCCGCTGCTGGTACAGGTTGCCGTGCGTGGCGAAATCAGCAATTATAAGCTGTATCCTTCAGGGCACCACTACTTCACGCTTAAGGATGAGAGCAGCGCATTAAAGTGCGTTTTGTTTAAGGGAAATGCATTTAAGCTTCGTTTCCGTCCGGAAAACGGCATGAAAGTGATCGCGATGGGCAAGGTTTCCGTCTACCCCAGAGACGGGGCCTACCAGCTGTACTGTACTGCCTTGGCCATGGATGGCGTGGGCGATTTGTATGCAGCATTTGAACAGCTGAAAAAGAAGCTCGCTGCTCAGGGGCTGTTTGACCCATCCCACAAAAAACCGCTGCCAAAGTATCCCGGCACCATCGGGATCATTACCAGTTCTGCCGGCGCGGCGGTCCATGATATGCTGCGTATTCTGAGGAAGCGCTACCCTTTGAGCCATGTCCGACTGTTACCCGTCCGGGTACAGGGTGCGGAGGCCCCTGGGGAAATTGCGGCAGCCATCCGTTACGCAAATCACAATCATTTGGCAGACCTTTTGATCGTTGGCAGGGGAGGCGGCTCCATTGAGGATCTGTGGGCGTTCAATGACGAACAGGTTGCCTACGCCATCTATCATTCAGAGATACCGGTCATTTCCGCAGTAGGTCATGAGCCTGACGTTACCATTTCGGACTATGTTGCGGATCTGCGGGCGGCGACACCTTCCAACGCGGCGGAACTTGCCGTACCGGATCAGGATGCTCTGCGGCAGAATCTGGATGCAATGTCGAACGCTATGGTTTCCAGCCTGAGCCGTCAAGTAAAGTCGGCACGGCAGCATTTGCAGATTCTGTCTGCTTCACAGGCTTTGCAGAGTCCTACCGGCTATCTGGATCAAAGACGCCAGTGCGTTGAACTTCTAAAGAACAGGCTGCTGGCGGCGCAGAATCAGAATCTGACCAGAAGCAGGCAGCGGTATATTGCCGTGATGGCAAAGCTGGACGCAATGAGTCCGCTGAAGGTCTTAACCCGCGGTTATTCCATGGTCCAGACGGAAAGGGGAGAAGTGGTGCGTTCCGTCAGCCAGGTTTCCATTGGTGAACGAATCCGCATCAGACTGAGTGACGGTTCCCTTTCGGCGACCGTCATGAATAAGGAGGAAGGCAAATGAACCAGGAGAATCAAACCTTTGAAGCGTCCATGACGCGGCTGGAACAGATTGTACGGGCAATGGAACGGGGAGACGTGCCACTGGAGGAATCGTTGAAGCTTTTTCAGGAAGGGACCGAACTTGTCAGAAATTGCCAGAAGCTGCTGGATGACGCTCAGTTACAGATAAAAAAGATCATGACAGCACCGGACGGAAGCCCTGTGGAGGAGGATTTTCAGGATGAACCTTGAACAGCAAAGCCGCGAATATCGGGAATACTTGGAAACCTATCTGCAAGAGCACTATCAGAAATTGTCCGACGAGCCGCAAAAGCTGCTGTTTGAAGCAATGCAGTATAGTCTCATGGCAGGCGGAAAGCGGCTGCGGCCAATTATGACGTTCGAATTTTGTCGTATGTGCGGCAGAGATTGGAAGAAAGCCGCTCCCTTTGCGGCAGCGATTGAGATGATCCATACATACAGCCTGATCCATGATGATCTTCCTTGCATGGACAATGACGACTACCGTCGCGGGCGACTGACCAACCACAAGGTATATGGTGAGGGGATGGCAGTTCTAGCGGGTGACGCGCTGCTGACAGATGCGTTTGGATTTGCGTCTACAGCCGAGCTCCCAAACCCCGGCGACATGTCCACTGCAATTGGTATTTTGTCGGAATGCGCCGGTTCAATGGGAATGGTCGGCGGGCAAGTGCTGGATATTATGAGTGCCGAGCGGGAGCTGACCGAGCAGGAGGTTTTGGATATCCAGAACCGGAAAACAGGATGCCTGATTTCCGCAGCCTGCGCCCTTGGCGTGATTGCAGGTGGCGGAAGCGAGGAGCAATACAACGCGGCATGTCAATTTGCCGCCGGATTGGGTTTGGCTTTTCAGATTCGGGATGATATGCTGGATGTGATTGGAACACAGGCGGAGCTTGGAAAAGCTACAGGTGTGGATTCCGATAAAAACACGTTTGTCAAACTTTTTGGGCTTAATAAATGTGAAGAATTGGTTGCATCCTACACAAACTATGCAATTGACGCGCTAAATGTATTTGAAGATACATCCTTCCTGAAGGCACTTGCAAAGAGCTTAACAGAGCGGAGAACGTGATATGCGCATCGATCAACTACCCAGTGTTTTACGTGAAAACCGGGATGAGACCTACAGGCAGATGCAGATTCGTCTGATTCCCAATATCTGCCCGGATAGGATAATTGGTGTGCGCACACCTGCTTTGCGGAAAATCGCCAGAGAACTGGAAGATAAGGATGCTTTTCTAAACAGTCTCCCGCACCGTTCTTTTGAGGAAAACCAGATACATTCTTTTCTACTGGAACAGGAGAAGGATTTTCCCATTGCAATCATGGAAATCGAGAGATTTCTGCCTTACATAGATAATTGGGCAACCTGCGACCAACTGAGACCGCGGTGCTTTCGGAAGCACCATCGGGAACTGCTGACCTATCTACAGACATGGATCCATTCGCAGGAGCCGTACACCGCTCGCTTTGGCATTGGAATGCTGATGGTGCATTTTCTGGATGAAGATTTTGAGGAAGCCCATCTGGGGCTGCCCGCGTCCGTACATTCCGAAGAGTACTATGTCAAAATGATGATTGCGTGGTACTTTGCGACAGCACTGGCAAAGCAGTATGAGGCGGCGCTGCCCTATATCTCCGGTTACCGTCTGGATAAATGGGTTCACAACAAGGCGATTCAGAAGGCGATTGAGAGCAATCGTGTATCGCCTGAGCATAAGCAGGAATTGGTAATGTACCGCATAAAATAGGAACAGTCTGGAACAGGGCATTTCCCCGTTCCAGACTGTTTCTTTATATCTGTTCGGCGATTTCCTGAATCAGTCGTTCTGTTTCGTTCCAACCGATGCAGGGATCGGTAATGGATTTCCCATAGATCCCTTCGCCAATTTTTTGGCATCCGTTTTCCAGATAGGACTCAATCATAAAGCCCTTTACCATGGAGCGGATTTCCGTGCTGTGACGGCAGCTATATAGGACATCCTTGCAAATTCTTGGCTGCTGCTCATACTTTTTCGCGGAATTGGAATGGTTTGCGTCCACAATCAGCGCCATATTCTTCAGCCCCTTTGCACTGTATGTCTGATACAGGTGCTCAAGGTCCTCATAATGGTAATTTGGATGGGCTTCGCCATGCTTATTCACGTAGCCCCGCAGAATTGCGTGGGCTAGGGGATTACCGGTGGTGTTCACTTCCCAGCCACGATAGATAAAGGTATGAGGACTTTGCGCGGCTAATATGGAGTTGAGCATGACCGAGATATCACCGCTGGTGGGGTTCTTCATTCCCACCGGCACAGCAATGCCGCTGGAGGTCAGCCGGTGCTCCTGATTCTCCACACTTCTTGCGCCGACCGCAACATACGACAGTAGATCGGATAGATACCGGTAGTTATCCGGGTAGAGCATTTCATCCGCAGTGGACAGACCGGTATTTGCCAGAACGTTGGTGTGCAGGCGGCGAATGGCAATCACGCCCTGCAGCATATCGGATTTTTGTTCCGGGTCCGGCTGATGCAGCAGGCCCTTATAACCGGCGCCGGTGGTACGGGGCTTGTTTGTGTACACTCGGGGGATCAATATGAGCTTATCAAATACGACCTCCTGAAGACGGGCCAGACGCTGACAATAGTCAAGAACCGCATCCTCGCGGTCCGCAGAGCAGGGGCCGACAATCAGAACCATTTTATCACTTTTCCCGGTGAACACATCAGCAATCTGCTCATCCCGTGTTTCTTTGATACGCGATAGCTCCGCTGTCAGAGGATACTGTTCCTTGATTTCCTTGGGCACCGGAAGTTTCCGCTTAAATTCCATATTTTTCATGCTATTCTCTCTTCCTTTTTATTTTTTCTTCTTTTCTAAGTGCATTTTGCGCACAATGATCGCTACGCAGATCAATAGTACGAAAGAAACGGCCGCGATGGTCAGCGAGAGTGCCGGGAAAGAATCAGGCTGTTTTTCGGCTGCCGTGCCTGTTGCTGCTGTTTCCACGGGCGCTGTTTCTTCCGGAAGTGTTTCCACTGTTTCCTCAGTGGGTTCAGGCTCATGACTGGTCTGGGCATACACGATTCTGCCCGAGCCGTTAACCGTTCCATAGTCAATGCCAAGTGCAGGGTATTTTTCCAGCAGAGGAGAATTGGAGGCCATTACGGTCTTCCCCTCAAATGCCTGAACATAATTGGCAAGGACCATATAATCCTCCATAACGTAATCCACCACATTTACCGCGGAGGAAAACATATTGTATCCATCGCCGGAATCTCTCAGAATATAGTTGTATCCCGCCAGATGATAGCTTGCTGTCCGGTCCAGAGCTTTCCAGTTATTCGACGCCTTGTCGTAAACCGCAACGTCATGGACGCGGTATCCACCGGTAGGTCCGCCAATCCACATACCATTGCCATCCTTTTGCGTGGAATCGGGCCACTGCGTATCGATCTGGTAACGAATGCCGGAAACCTGGAGGAAACCGCCGCACTCCTCCCCGCTGCCGGCAAACCGGGCTCCCCATTCCAATGCGTCAAGCAGCTGCTGCCCGGTTACTGTTTGCAGACAGGCCACATTGCCGAACGTATGAATATCTTTACAGGTCTTATATGTCAGTACACCTGAAACGGCAGGATTGCGGATGCCGCCGCCATTTACGATTGCCGCATCCACATGCAAATCCATCTGGTCAAATAAGTAGTAGAGCGCATCTGCCGCAAAATCGCCGGTATTTGTTTCCTGCATTCTGACAAGTCGCGTCCCGTCTTCAGAATAGTTGTCCAGTATAACCTGAGACTCTCCGATTTTTTGCTTCAGCGCTAGATTCACTTTGTTGATCCACTGATTCTTCTGAAATGCCAATGTATAGTCATTCAGCCAATCCGGCCCGGTGTACAGTTCGGAAGAGAGACGGTAGCCGCTGACTTCTGTCGTTTCTGTACCGTCCCGGTTCCTGACGGTCTTCAGGATCTCCTCGCAGGAAATCAGGTCAGAACGAATCGCGCCGGTATCATAGTCAATGATCATCATGCCCACCTGATTCAGATATTCCCCGGCTTGTGTCAGGAGCGTTGTCTTTCCGTCTGCACCTGTTAGCTGTTTGCCGCTTACCACACTGTGCGAGTGACCATCAATAAATGCGTCCAATCCGCTGACGTGGGCGATTACTTCTTCACTGGTCCACGGAGATGAGGAATAATCGTCCCCCAAGTGACCAACCGCAATGACTTTTGTCGCGCCGGCCCGCCGTATGGCGTCCACCGCGGTCTGCACATCGGCATAGAGTTCCTGTCCGTTCTCGCCGCCGGAGATGCCATAGCAGTAGTCCCCGTTCTCATCCTGAAAATACGCAGGCGTAGACTTTATGATGGATTCAGGAGTGGTGATACCAACAAAGCCGACGATTTCCTTCCCAAAGTGGTAGGCTTGGAAGGATTCCAGCAGATTTTCCCCTCGAATTCCCTCTGCCTGTCGGTACAGATTACAGGAAATGTAGGGAAAACCAGCCTCCTGAGAACGCTGCAAAAAGGTATCCATCCCGTAATCAAATTCATGGTTTCCCGGTGTGGCCAGATCATAGCCCGCCTTGTTCATCAGCTGAATAATGGATGCACCCTTGTCCATAGAACCGTAAGCGGTTCCTTGGAGGTGATCGCCCGCATCCACCAGAAGGACATATCTGTATTCCTTCTCCAGCTCCTTTTTCAGCGCACCGATGGTATCATAACTCAAAGGGCCGTCTATATACGCGTGCGCATCGTTGGTGTACAGAATTACGATATCATTGGATTTCTCCCCATCAGCGGCAGATGCGGGCATGCACAATGAAACGGTCAGCAGCAAGGTGCAAATGAATGATAATACTTTCCGCATGGCGTATGTTCCTCCTCTTCTCGATGTCCGTATTCTACAACATTTTGTCGAAAAAAGGAAGTGCTGTAAAGAAGAAATTGTTCATAGGTGCGCACTCCCGTATGGACAATGTATGGGTTTTATGCTATTCTATCCATGACCAATCGATAAGGAAATGGTGTTTACAATGAAAAAGACAATGATTCTTCGCCTGACAGCGGTGGTAACAGCAGTTCTGATTGCCGGCTGCTGCCTGACTGGCTGTGGGAAGAAGAAAAGGATTACTTCGCAAACAGAGGAAACAACATTTGGAATTGATGTTGCCCGCTACCAGGGCACCATTGATTGGAAAGAGGTCGCCCAGTCCGGTATTGACTTCGCAATCATCCGAGTGGGTTACCGCGGAAAGACAGACGGTATCATTAAAGAAGACCCCAATGGACGCTATAATCTCCAGGAGGCGTCCAAAGCAGGCATTAAAATCGGGGCGTATTTTTTCTCCACCGCTGTATCTGAAGAGGAAGCAAAAGAGGAAGCGGCATGGATGGGGGAAGTACTGGCGAAATACCCCATTACTTACCCGGTCGTGTATGACTGCGAGGGCTTTCGGGAAACGTCCAGCAGACAATATGATATGAACAAGAAAGAGCGAACGGATGCGGCGCTTGCGTTTCTTGCTGCCATTGAACGGCTGGGCTACGAAGGCATGTTTTACGCTTCCAAAAGGGACATGGAGTTTGATAATCATTGGGAGACATCCCGAATTGAGGATAAGTATAAAATCTGGGTTGCACAGTATCCGGCGGAGCCTTACCCAATGACAGAAAAGTCCAGCTACGCACAGACACACCATATGTGGCAGTACGCAACAAATGGGACGGTACCGGGCATTTCTATCCCCGTAGATATGAACGTAGCCTATTTTGGGTATGACGGAATTGAACCGGCAAAAGATAAAACGCCGCCGCAGGAAGCGAAAGCGGATATCGAAGCCATGATGGATTTTACCCCCGTATCGGAAGAGGTGACCGCAAAGAATGAGACAAATCTGCGCAGTATCCCCAGTCAGGGGGAGGACAGTCAGGTTCTGCGCACGTTAAGAAACGGAGAAATCGCTCAGCGAATTGCGATCAGCAGCAGCGGCTGGTCAAAGGTTGTGTTTGAGGATAATACCTACTACGCTGTTTCCAGCTATTTAACAACCGATTTAAGCGTCAAGCCGGAACAGACGGAAGATAACGATGGTATCCAGACACAATTTACACCTGTTCATGAAAGTGTGACTGCAAAAAAACTGGTCAATTTGCGAAAGCTTCCCAGTGTTGAGCATGAGGATGCTGTAGTGATCGCTCAACTCAAGAACGGTGACGTTGCAACACGTGTCGGAATCAGCGATAATGGCTGGTCAAAACTGGAATATCAGGGGCAGATCTGCTATGCGGTCACTAGTTATCTGGAGCTTGTGAATGGGAATGATCCTGTATCTTCCGAACCCAGCGAAGGAAACAATATGGCTGCCGGGACTGCATCAGATGTGGAAATACAAACACAGTTCGAGCCGATTCAGGATCAGGTTACCGCAAAGGTGGAGGTGAATCTTCGCTCCTTACCAAGTGTGGAGGATCCGCGGTGTGTTGTTGTCGCAACGCTGAAAAATGGAGAGGTTGTCACGCGTACCGGAATCAACCGGGATGTTGGCTGGTCAAGGGTGGAATACCAGGGCCAGATACTGTACTGCGTCAGCAATTATCTGACTGCTGCGGAATAGGGGAGAGTTCTGTGCTTGAAATCAGAAAGGGAACGATTCGGGACACAGAGCCGTTGATCGATTTGATGGTGCTGGTCAGGCAGTCCATGGAGCACAAGGAGTGGCTGTATCTGGACCCGCCAGATGAAGTCCGCCGGATGATGAATGACGGTACCATGTCTCTATGGGTGTCCATGGATGGTAAACGAATGGCAGGCGCCTTCGATATTTTGCGTCCAAGCCTGGCTCCGTTCAACTATGGTTACACCATTGGGCTTTCAAATGAAGATCTGCAAAAGGTTATTCACATGGATACCGTAGTTGTTCACCCGGACTACAGGGGATTGGGGCTGCAAAAACGGTTGATGCAAACTGCGGAAACAGAATTATCCAAAGCTGGGCAACACATTTTAATGTGCATGGTACACCCGGAAAACCGCTACAGTCTGAATAATGTGCTTTCTCAGGGATATACGATCTGTACGACGGTGGATATGTACGGTTCTATTCGCCATGTACTGAGAAAAGACATCGGATAGGGAATCGAATGCGTATAGCCCGGATTTCTACTTGTATTTTGATGAGACTTCTGCTATAATACGCAGTCGGGTAATACCCGAAAGTATGCGCTGTATCCTTGTAGAAGGAACGGCAGCAGGAGGTAATTGAATATGAATCGTAAGAAAATGGACACCCGCTATATGGCGACGCTGGCAATGTTCTGTGGAATTTTGCTGGTGATGGGCGCGACAGGGATCGGATTTATTCCGCTGCCAGTCATCAAAGCCACCACCATGCACATCCCGGTGATTCTTGGCGCGATCCTTCTGGGACCCGCTGCAGGCGCGGTACTTGGCGGTGTGTTCGGCCTTTGCTCCATCTGGGCAAACACCACTTCTCCCGGACTCTTGGCTTTCGCCTTTTCTCCGTTTATGACAACGGAAGGCCTGCCCGGTGTGCTGAAAAGCCTGTGGATCGCTCTCGGGTGCCGTATTTTGCTGGGTGTGATCGCAGGGTGGCTCTGGAAGGGGCTGAAGCGGATTTTGAAGCAGGACTATCTGGCACTGCCTGTGACTGCGGCAATTGCGACGATCTGCCACACAATTCTTGTGATGGGCAGCATCTATCTGCTGCTGGCGCAGCAGTACGCACAGGCGAAAAATGTTGCCATTACGGCGGTATTTGGCCTGGTGATGGGCACTGTAACAGCTTCCGGGATTCCTGAGGCGATTATCGCGGCAGTGCTTGTTACCGTGATCGGCAAAGCGCTGCTGCATTTAATGGAACGTATGAAGAAACGGTAAGGAGGACGGACATGCTTCTGGCGATTGATATCGGCAATACCAATCTGGTGATTGGCTGCTTTCGGGATGACAAAATTCTGTTTAAGGCGCGCATCGCAACCGATCACACAAGAACCTCTGACCAGTACGGAGTGGAAATCAAAAGTATGCTGGAAGCATATGGCGTTCAAATTTCGGATATTGAGGACTGCATCATTTCTTCAGTGGTTCCGCCGGTGTTTAACTCTGTGCGGACAGGCGTCATTAAAATCATCGGAAAGCAGCCTATGGTAGTTGGACCCGGTCTGAAAACCGGTCTGAATATCCATGTGGATGTTCCTTCTCAGGTTGGCAGTGACCGAATCGTGATTGCGGTTGCGGCGCTGGCGGAATACAAAGCGCCGATGCTCCTGATGGACCTTGGCACTGCCACCACCATTGAGGCGGTGGAACCGGATAATATTTACATGGGCGGTGTGATTATTCCCGGCGTGCGGGTCTCTCTGGACGCGCTGACGAGCCGCGCAGCCCAGCTGCCGGGCATCAGCCTGGATCAGCCGAAGCAGGTCATCGGGAAAAATACCGTGGACTGTATGCGCAGCGGTATGATGTACGGAACCGCTGCCATGATTGACGGCCTTGTGGAACGGATGGAGGAGGAATTGGGCCACCGCTGCACGCTGATTGCCACCGGCGGACTTGCCCAGTTTATTACGCCCCTGTGCAAGCGGAAGATCATTTTGGAAAAGGATCTTCTGCTGAAAGGCCTGAATATTATTTATAAAAAGAACAAAAAATAATAGTTTTCGGCAAACCACTCCGCATTTTTGCGGGGTGGTTTTGTAGTGCTATTCCACCTCCCGGAAGCATAGGCTATGCCAGGAGTGATGCAAATGATTTGTGCGTGGAAGCAGCTATTGTCTATTCTGCCGCCGGAGATTGGAGCGCAAGTGGACCGTCTGGGAAAGGAGACCCTTCAGGAACTGCGTCTCCGGCTCAATGCGCCGCCGGAAATGGTCACCGGTTCGGGCAGCGTCTGGCTGAAGGGAACTGTCCGAAAGGAAAATCTGGATTATGTCGTAAATTCCGCCAGCCGCTATTCCCCATGGTGCGCCAGCACCATGGCACAGGGCTACCTTACAGCTCTCGGCGGTCATCGAATCGGCATTTGCGGTGACGCAGTATGGAATGCGGATGTACCGGGCAGCTTTCAAAGATTCACATCCCTGTGTATCCGTGTTGCCCGGGACTATCCGAGAGCAGCGGACAGAATTGCGGATACACGGGAATCTATCCTGATCGTTGGTGCTCCCGGCTGGGGCAAGACCACACTTCTTCGGGATCTGGCCAGAAGAATCGCCAGTGACTGCGTTGTCTCCGTTGTGGACGAGCGGGGAGAACTGTATCCGGATGGCTTTCAGCGCGGAAAACGGATGGACGTTCTGTATGGATTTCCAAAGCCTCGGGGGATGGACATGGTGCTCCGAACCATGGGCCCGGATTACATCGCGGTGGATGAAATCACCGCGGACGCGGACTGCGCCGCATTGATTCAGGCTGCGAATTGCGGTGTGCGGCTGATTGCCACCGCTCACGCCTCCGGTATTCAGGATCTGAAACGTAGACCGATATACCGATCCCTTCTGGACAGTCGGGTTTTTCAGAGTTTTGTGCTGCTCAAAAAGGACAAGTCCTATTGCGTAGAAAGGGTGGTATCATGAACGCCAGGTGGATTGGGGCAATTTTTGTGCTTTTCAGCTGCGGCGGGTTCGGTTTCAGCATTGCGCACAGCTACCGGCAAAGGGAACGACTTCTGCATCAGCTGCTGGCAGCTCTGGAAATGATGGCCTCGGAGCTGGAATACCGCCTGACACCGCTGCCGGAGCTTGCCCGCAAAGCCGCAAAGGATACCAGCGGCGTATTGCGGGATGTATTTCTGAACCTTGCCAGAGAGCTGGACTGGCAGTCAGAGCCGGATGCGGGAAGCTGTATGCGCGCCGCCATGGATAAATGTCATGATCTTCCAACCTGCCTGAGACGGCCTCTGCGCCTGCTGGGGCAGACACTTGGACGCTTCGACCTTCCGGGACAGCTGCAGGGACTTAAGTCTGTACAGGATGCCTGCCGAAGGGAAATTGCCCGGCTTGAGAACAACCGGGATGCCAGATTGCGCAGCTATCAGACGCTGGGGCTCTGCACGGGTGCCGCATTGGTGATATTGTTTGCCTAATGGATATTGATTTGATTTTCAAGATTGCCGCTGTGGGAATTATCGTATCCATATTGAATCAGGTGCTCTCCCGTTCCGGCAGGGAAGAGCAGGCAACGATGACCAGCCTGGCGGGTTTGGTGGTGGTACTGATGATTCTGGCGCAAAAAATAGCGGAACTGTTTGACCTGGTGAAGAATCTGTTTGAGTTCTGATGAGCGAGTTTTGGAAAACCACATCCATTGTGCTTCTCACGGTGATCCTCGGCCTGGCGGTTGGAAAAACAGAACGGGATATTTCGGCGGTATTGAGTCTGGTCGCCGCCTGCATCGCCGCCGGCGTTGCGGTGACGATTCTGGAACCGGTTCTCAACTATCTGTGGGAGCTTCAGCGGCTGTACGATCTGCCGGAGGGGCTGGTCAGCGTGCTGCTGAAGGCAGTGGGAATTGCACTGGTAGCGGAACTGTCCTCGGCAGTCTGTACGGATGCCGGAAATGCTTTACTGGGCAGGATGCTGCAAATTCTAGGCGGAGCGGTTGTACTGTCGCTGTCCGTTCCGATGTTTCGTACACTTATGACGATAATTAAGGAGATGATCGGAGGCCTATGACCAAGCTGATTGCCTCAATACTGCTTGTCCTGTTATTATGCCTGCCTGCTTCCGCAGCGGAATTTTCAGCGCCTGAGGTGCCGGATTCCGGCAGCGGCCTGATGCCTTCCGAAACGCAAAATTTTGGCAGCGGCATGGCAGAGCTTCTGAAAAAGGCGTTTTTACTGATTCGTCCGGATCTGTCGGAGGCGCTCAGACTCGCTGCGGGCCTGATTGCGTCCGTGATTCTGGTCAGTGCACTGCGCTCCTTCTCTGGAATTTCCAAAAGCGCGGTGACCTTAACCGGCGCGGTTATCGTGTCCATACAACTTCTGTCTTCAGCGAATTCCATGCTTCGTCTGGGCTGCGATACAATCAACGAACTGAGCAATTACGGAAAGCTCCTGCTCCCGGTCATGGCGGCGGCACTGGCGGCACAGGGCGGCGTGACAGCTTCCGCATCGCTGTATGTGGGAACTACCGCATTTGATACGGTCCTCAGCAGTCTGATCGCCCGCTTATTTACGCCTATGGTTCTTGTTTTTATAGCAATTGGCATTGCGGTTTACGCGCTTGGCGATGAAACCTTGAAAAAGCTTCAGGAATTGGTGAAGGGAATTGTAACCTGGAGCCTGAAAACGATCCTGATTGCGTATACAGCCTATATGGGCATAACAGGCGTCGTCAGCGGAACCACGGATGCCGCCGCATTAAAGGCCGCGAAGCTGACGATCTCAACCGTTGTCCCGGTCGTCGGGGGAATCTTGTCCGACGCGTCTGAGGCAGTACTTGTCAGTGTGGGAACAATGAAAAACGCTGCCGGTGTCTATGGAATTCTGGCGGCAGCTGCAATTTTTCTGGAACCTTTTTTGAAAATCGGCGCGCACTACCTTGTTTTGAAAGGAACCGGTGCTGTCTGCACAGTCCTTGATCCAAAAGGAATGGGTGGATTGATTGACGTTTTTTCCAGCGCCATGGGGCTGATCCTTGCCATGACAGGGGCGTGCTGCCTTCTGGTTCTGATCAGCACGGTGTGCTTCCTTCGGAGTATGAATTGATGGACGGGCTGTGCAGATATGTGATCTGTGTCGTTGCCGCTGCTCTTCTCAGCGGTATCCTGACACGTTTGGCCCAGAGATGCAGCAGCGGAGAAATTGTCCGAATGTTGTGCGGAATTTTCATGACAATTGTCCTGATTCAGCCAATTATCGGGAGAAAAGAGTTGATTTTGGACTCAGAATTGCAGGGGCTTGGCAAGCAGGCGGAAGCCATTTCCGAAGAAGGCTCCGCCGAGGCTGAAAACCTCCGAAAGGAATTCATAAAGCAGCGTGTGGAAGCATATATCTCAAACAGAGCCGAGACAATTGGCGCGGAGATACAGGCCAGCGTCTCACTTGGGGAGGATTGCGTTCCTGTTTCCGTAAGGATTACAGGCAAAATATCTCCCCTGAACAGGAGCCGGCTGGCACAGGTGATCGTTTCCGAATTAGGGATTCCGAGGGAGCAGCAGGAATGGATTGGGTAACAAGCAAACGAACAGCCCTGGATTTTCTAAAGAAATACAGGCTCGTGATCATTGTACTCCTGACCGGAATCCTGCTGCTTGTATTCCCGAACGGAGAAGAAAAGAAAGAGGAACCTATGCCCGTCAGCACGGAAACATCGCTGCAGGAATCTCTGGAAGAAATCCTGAGTCAAATTTCCGGCGCGGGCAGGGTATCGGTTCTTCTGACACAGGCAGCGGGGAAGGAAACGGTTTACCAGATCGATGAAAACGCTTCAACGGAAAACGGCGGAAGCAGCAGCCATCGCCAGACGGTGCTGGTTTCCGGAACAGGCAGGGAGGAAACCGGGCTGGTTCGGCAGGTGAGAGAGCCGACTTATCTTGGGGCAGTGGTCGTATGTCAGGGCGCGGATAATGCCGCGGTCAGGCTGGCTGTTGTTGAGGCAGTCCGAAGCGCCACAGGACTTACCACGGACCGTATCAGTGTGTTGAAAATGAAATGAATGGAGGCATTTTTCATGAAGGTTTGGAAGAAGAACTTGGTGGCTGCCGCGATTTTGGTTACGGTATGCGCAGGAATTTATGTAAACTGGCTGTATACAGAGGACAAAACCGCCGCAAGTCTTGAGAACACTCTGGACACGCAGAAAGTCATGAATGAAGATTCACTGGTACTTAGCGGGGACATGGAAGCCATTGCTTCCGGGGAGGATGCGGCATCAACAGCCACGGACTATTTTGCGGCGGTGCGTCTGTCCCGTCAGCAGGCAAGAGACAATGCAGTCAATCTCCTGCAGGAGGCAATGGCGTACAGCGGCAACGAAAGCTCCAAGGATGTGGAGTCTGCTATGGAACTGGAGGAAATCGTGCAGACAGCGCTGAGCGAAGCACAGATTGAAAGCCTGATTATTGCGAAGGGATATGCCGATTGCGTAGCCTATATGTCCGGAGACGGGATCTCGGTTGCGGTGTCCTCACCGGAAGGCGGGCTGCAGCAGGCGGATGTCGCAGTAATCGCCGACATCGTTATGACGCAGTCTGACTATTCTCTGGATGACATCCGGGTAGTGGAAGTTCAGTAAAATAGCAGCTCCCGCAGGCACATTGTCTGCGGGAGCTTTCTATCATTCTTCGTGATAATCCAGTACTTCCTTGGCAATATAAATGGGACGGTCTTTGCTCTGCTCAAAAATTCTGCCCACATACTCTCCGATGATTCCGATGCAGAACAACTGAACGCTGCTGAAGAATAGAATCAGGGTGATAATGGTTGCGTAGCCCGGAACGGCAATCCCCCACACCAGCTTTTCAATAATGACCCAGATCAGATAAAGAATCGCGGCAATGCCGGTAACGCCGCCCAAAACGGTCGCAAGCCGCAGCGGGGCCGTGGAAAACCCGATGATTCCTTCAATGGCATACTCAACCAGTTTCCAGAAACTCCATTTGGTGGTGCCGGACGCGCGTTCACAGGCCGTGTAAGGGATGAACCTGGTCTCATATCCAACCCACGCAAACAGCCCCTTAGAAAAGCGGTGATACTCCGCAAGAGACAGCAGGCTGTCCCGGACGCTTCTGCGGAAGGTTCGGAAATCGCTGGCATCCGGCTGCAGGGAAACGCGAGAGAGCTTGTTGATCAGCGCATAAAAGCTTTTCTTGAAGAAAGAGAGCACTTTTCCCTCGCTGCGCCGATCCTGATAGGCCGCCACCACATCCACCTCCGGCTCTTCATCCAGAATACGAACCATATCCCGGACAATTTCGGGGCGCTGCTGTAAATCCGCGTCGATCAGGGAAATATATTCCCCCCGGGCGTGCTCCAAACCGGCGTATAGGCCAGCTTCCTTGCCAAAATTACGGGAGAAGGAGATAACCTGTACCGGGCATTTCTGCGCGGCATGGATTTTTCTCAGATTATGCAGCGTCGCGTCCTTGCTTCCATCGTTCACAAAAACGATTTCGTAATCATACCCGCAATCAGAAAACGCGGACAAGACGGCCTCCTGAAAAGCGGCCACATTTTCTGCCTCGTTATAGCAGGGGACAACCAGGGATAATTTCATATTCATCACTCGCAATGTATTAGTGTTTTAGTTGTATTATATTGACCGAGGAAGCAAACGTCAAGTATGAAAGATGCCTGAGTCAAAAGAATGAAAGGAATTGGTTGACATTCGGCGGAAAATATGCTACTTTAAGCGGGTAAACGCATGGATGGGGAGGTTCCGCTTCCTGAACCGGAAAGAGAGTGCCCGGCTGGTGCGAGGGTATGCGGTGAAAAGCGGATGGTCGCCCCGGAGCGGATTTCCTGAGCACAGGTTAGGGGAGTACGGGTCTGCCCGTTACAGCAGCTTAAGTGCCCGCAAGGGAATTCAGGTGGTACCGCGGAAAATCTTTCGCCCTGAGTCAATTGTGACTCAGGGCGTTTCTTAATTTCAAAGGAGTGAAAGAAATTGGCAAGAGAATTACCCAAGACCTACGAGCCGCAGCAGGTCGAGTCCCGTATCTACCAGATGTGGCAGGACGGCGGCTACTTCCATGCGGAGAAGGACGAAAGCAAAAAGCCCTTCACCATCGTGATGCCCCCACCCAACGTTACCGGTCAGCTGCACATGGGCCATGCCATGGACGCGACATTGCAGGATACTCTGATCCGTTTCAAACGGATGCAGGGCTACAATGCGCTGTGGGTTCCCGGTGTGGATCACGCTGGCATCGCTACGCAGATCAAGGTGGAGGAAGAACTGCGCAAGGAAGGCCTGACCCGTTACGACCTGGGCCGGGAAAAGTTCCTGGAGCGTGTCTGGGACTGGAAGAACAAGTACGGCAACCGGATTGTGGAGCAGCAGAAGAAGCTGGGCGCCTCCTGTGACTGGGACCGTGCCCGGTTTACCATGGACGAGGGCTGTTCCAAGGCTGTCCGTGAGGTCTTTGTTTCCCTGTATGAAAAGGGGCTGATTTATAAGGGCAGCCGGATCATCAACTGGTGCCCCCACTGTGTCACCGCGCTGTCTGACGCGGAAGTGGAATATGTGGATAAGCCCGGTCATCTGTGGCACATCCGCTATCCGCTGGCGGACGGCAGCGGAGAGGTGATTGTGGCAACCACCCGTCCCGAAACCATGCTGGGTGACTCCGGAGTCTGCGTTAACCCCAGCGATGACCGTTATAAGGATATTGTCGGCAAAATGGTCATTCTGCCGCTGGTCAACAAGGAAATCCCCATCGTAGCGGACGACTACGCGGAGATGGACTTCGGCACCGGCTGCGTCAAGATGACCCCCGCCCACGATCCCAACGACTTTGAAGTGGGCCTGCGGCACAATCTGGAGGTTATCCGGGTCCTGGATGACAACGGCAGAGTCAACGAAAACGGCGGCAAGTATCAGGGCCTGGATCGCTATGAGGCCCGCAAGCAAATCGTTGCGGATCTGGAAGCCGGCGGGTATCTGGTAAAGGTGGAGGACTACTCCCACAATGTGGGTACCTGTTACCGCTGCCATCAGGATGTGGAGCCAATCATCTCCGCCCAGTGGTTTGTCAAGATGAAGCCTCTGGCGCAGGAGGCCATCCGGGTCGTGAAGGAAGGGGAGACGAAGTTCGTTCCCGACCGCTTCAGCAAGACCTATATGAACTGGATGGAAAATGTCCGTGACTGGTGCATTTCCCGTCAGCTCTGGTGGGGCCATCAGATTCCTGCCTGGACCTGCAATGACTGCGGGCATATCACCGTTTCCCGTGAGGATGCCTGCCGGTGCGAGAAGTGCGGCAGCACCAATATTACCCGGGAGGAGGACGTTCTGGACACCTGGTTCTCCTCCGCCCTGTGGCCCTTTGAGACGCTGGGCTGGCCCGACAAGACTGAGGATCTTGATTATTTCTATCCCACCGATGTTCTGGTCACCGGATACGACATCATCTTCTTCTGGGTTGCCAGAATGATCTTCTCCGGCTGCGAGCACACCGGCAAGACACCCTTCCACACCGTGCTGATTCATGGCCTGGTGCGGGATAATCAGGGACGAAAAATGTCCAAGTCTCTGGGCAACGGCATTGACCCGCTGGAAATGATCGATAAGTACGGCTGCGACGCTCTGCGTCTGAACCTGATTACCGGCAACTCCCCTGGAAACGACACCCGGTTCTTCACGGAAAAGTGCGAGGCTATGCGGAACTTCGCCAACAAGCTGTGGAATGCCTCCCGCTATGTGCTGATGAATCTGAACGAGGATGCCGTCAATGAACTGCCTGCCGCGGAAAAGCTGGAAATTCCCGACAAGTGGGTACTGTCCAAGCTGAATACCCTGATTGCCGAGGTCACCGAGAATCTGGAGAAGTATGAGCTGGGCGTGGCTGTCCAGAAGGTGTACGACTTTATCTGGGATACCTACTGCGACTGGTATATCGAGCTGACCAAGGCGCGTCTGTATTCCGAGGACGCTGACCGCAAGCAGACCGCCCTGCAGGTGCTTGTCTATGTTCTGGATCAGCTGCTGCGGCTGCTGCATCCGTTTATGCCCTTCATCACCGAGGAAATCTGGCAGAATCTGCCCCACGAAGGCCCGGCTTTGATTGCCGCGCAGTGGCCCCAGTACCGTCAGGAGCTGGCTTTCAGCGCCGAGGAGAGCCACATGGAATCCGTTATGGAGGCCATTCGCGCCATCCGTGCCCGCCGGACGGAAATGAATGTCCCGCCCAGCAAGAAGGCAGCGCTGTATATCCTGACCAGCAAGCCGCAGGTGTACACGGAGGGAGAAGGCTTCATCCAGCGTTTGGCCTACGCCGACACCGTGACGCTGCTGAGCGCGGAGCCGGAGAATCTGGATGGAATGGTCACCATCACTACCGCTGACGCCAAGCTGTATATCCCCATGGGCCAGCTGGTGGATGTGGCGAAGGAACTGGAACGCATCGCGAAAGAACTGGCAGACGCCAGAAAGTTCCTGGCATCTGTGGAGGGAAAACTGGCCAACGAAAAGTTCGTTTCCCGCGCCCCGGAGGCAGTTGTGGAAGCGGAACGCCAGAAAGCCCAGAAAACCCGGGACCTGATCGCTCAGCTGGAGCAGAGCGAGGCTTCAATGAAGAAACTGTAAATTCCAAATGCAGGGCGCAGACCGATGGTTTGCGCCCTGTCGATATTTTTTAAGAATCCCGTTTCCGACTGAAAATTCGGAAACGGGATTTTATACTTAAGAAGACAAAAAATAAGGAGGTATTCTCATGCACTTTACAAGCTTTTTGGAGGAAGGGCGGCTGACTGTTGCCCTGACCGGTGAAATAGACCACCACTGTGCCAAGGCATATATTCAGGCAATCGCGGCAAAGATTGAGGCCTATATGCCAAGCGTCTGTGTGCTGGATTTCCGGGAGGTATCCTTCGTGGATTCTTCCGGAATCGCGGTGGTTATCAACGCATTGCGGAGTATGACGCAAATCGAAGGGCGGCTGCTGCTGACTGGGATTGCACCCCAGCCTATGCGGGTATTCCGTGCATCCGGGATTGACAAGCTGGTTGAAATCAGGGAGGCGGTATCATGAAATTTGAAAACTATATGATTCTGGATTTTCCAAGCAAATCCAGCAATGAAGCGTTTGCCCGGTCTGCCGTCGCCTGCTTTGCGGCGCAGATGGACCCGACATTGGAAGAACTTGGGGATATCCGCACGGCGGTATCGGAGGCTGTCACCAATTGTATTGTCCATGCTTACCCGGAAAAACTGGGTAATATCACCCTTCGCTGCCGGATTCTGAAGGACAATGTGCTGGATATTGTGGTGAAGGATCGGGGCGTTGGAATCCCGGACATTGAGCAGGCCAGAAGGCCCTCCTTCACAACCGGCGGAAATGAACGAAGCGGTATGGGCTTTACCATTATGGAGAGCTTTATGACCGATCTGGACATTTCCTCCAAACCCGGAAAGGGAACCACAGTACATATGCGTCGAAAGCTCCAGCGTCGCCAATGAGTGCAACGGAGGACTTGATTCGGCTTGCCCAATCGGGGGACAAGGAGGCCGTGGAAAGGCTGGTAACGGAAAATTCCGGCCTGATTTGGGCGGTGGCAAGGCGTTTCCTCGGCAGAGGTGTGGAGACGGATGATCTGTATCAGTTGGGGTGCATGGGGTTTCTGAAAGCGGTAGATGGGTTTGATCTGTCCTTTGGAACCCAGTTTTCCACCTATGCGGTTCCAAAAATTGCCGGGGAGATCCGCCGCTTCCTGCGCGATGACGGTGCGGTGAAGGTTTCCCGGAGCATTAAAGAGCGTGCCGCCGCCATTCGCTCCTGCCGCAATCAGCTGGCATCTGCTCTGGGAAGAGAACCGACCATACAGGAGATTTCCCGGCAGACCGGCTTTTCCCCGGAAGACATTGCGCTGGCAGAAACAGCGACAGCCTCAACGGAATCCATTCAGCAGGAAAATGGGGAAGAGGGCTTTTCCCTGGAAGATGTTCTGACTGACACAGAATCGGAAGATCAGATGCTGGAAAAAATAGCCCTGAGACAGGCCATTACCGAATTGCCTCAGCGGGAACGTTCCGTGGTGGAACTGCGGTATTTTCACTGCCTGACCCAGCAGAGAGTGGCAAAAATCCTGAATGTCAGTCAGGTTCAGGTATCCCGAATTGAAAAAAGGGCAATTGCGCTGCTTCACGAAATGCTGAGCTAAGGAATCTCTGACCAAATCGTCTGCGGCTGAGAAGCTTATCTTTTGACCCACCGGTTCGGTCCCTAAAACAGGAAATACATACAGTATTCCTCTGTTTTTCGAACCAAAAATGAATCAAAATCTCTCGCTGTCCGCTCTTGCCGATTTATTCAGAGCTTCCCTAAAACAAATGCTTTACCTTTTTGAAGAAATGCGCTAAAATAGTCGCATCTTAAGTTTGGATTGGTGCGACTATGAACGAACAATTGGATGAACAATTTTTAGCAGCCCGTCGACGCTACATTGAGAGCCAGTTTTCCCAGCTGAATGATATGCAGCGGCAGGCTGTCATGACGACGGAAGGCCCGCTTCTTCTGCTGGCAGGCGCCGGCAGCGGAAAGACGACGGTTCTTATCAACCGGATCGCGAATTTAATGCGGTTCGGGCGGGGCAGCGACAGCAGTGAAATTCCTGTGGAGATTACAGAAGAAGACGTTGCTTTCCTGGAATCTGTCAGCGATGCTTCGGATGAACAGGACCGATGGCGTGCCGACCGGCTTTGCGCAGTGGAGCCGGCGGTGCCCTGGAGCGTTCTGGCCATTACCTTTACCAACAAGGCGGCCAATGAAATCCGTGACCGGCTGTCATCCCTGCTTGGCCCCGAGGCACAGGATATCTGGGCCATGACCTTTCATTCCGCCTGCTGCCGTATTTTGCGGCGGGACATTGAAAAAATGGGGTATACCCGCAGCTTTACCATTTATGATACGTCGGATTCTGAGCGGATCATGAAGGACATCATCAAGGACATGGGGCTGGATGACAAGACCTTTCCCGCAAAGTACGTTCTTGGCGCGATCAGCCGGGAAAAGGACAAGATGGTGTCCCCTGAGGAAATGCTGGCCCGTGCGGAAGCCAGCAGCGATCTGCGGGCCTTGCATATTGCCCGGTGCTACGCAAAATATCAGACACGTCTGAAGGATAACAACGCTCTGGACTTTGACGATATCATTTACGTAACGGTGAGGCTTCTTCAGGAGCACGAGGACGTAAAGCAGTATTATCAGCGGAAATTTCGGTATGTTCTGGTGGACGAATATCAGGACACCAACCATATGCAGTATCTGCTGACCTCCCTGCTGGCAGGCGGGTACGAAAATGTCTGTGTGGTTGGCGACGACGACCAGAGCATCTACCGGTTCCGCGGTGCCACCATCGAGAATATTCTCAACTTTGAAAAGCAGTACCAAGGCTGTCGGACCATCCGTCTTGAGCAGAATTATCGTTCCACGCAGTCGATTCTGGACGCGGCCAACGCAGTGATTTCTCACAATCTGGGCCGGAAGGGGAAACGACTGTGGACCTCCAATGGTCGGGGCGATCCCATCACGCTGTATGAGGCCAGTGATGAAGGCAGCGAGGGCAATTTTGTTGCCGGAAGGATTATCGCCGGGGTAAGCAGTGCGGGCGGAAGGCATTTCAAAGACTACGCGATTCTTTACCGAACCAACGCCCAGTCCAACGCGCTGGAATTTGCGTTGAAGCGGAATGGTATTCCTTATCGCGTCATCGGCGGCACCCGGTTTTTTGACCGGGCCGAAGTCAAGGATATGCTGTCCTATCTGTGCGTAATCAACAACCGCGCTGACGACCTCCGGCTGAGACGGATCATCAACAATCCGCCCCGGGGACTTGGCGCCAAAACCATCGAGACAGCCCAGCGGCTGGCAGACGCAGAGCAGAAACCGCTGTACAATATCGTATCGGACCCGTACTCATATGCACCGCTGGAAAAGCCAGCCATGAAGCTGCTGCAATTTTCCTCCCTGATTGAGGAACTGGCGCAGCTGCTGGAGGATGGCATGAGCCTTCCTGATTTCTACGAAGAGCTGTTGATACGTACCGGATATGTGGACATGCTGAATGCCAAGGACACGGAGGAGAACAAAACAAGGCTTGAAAACGTGCGTGAATTAAAATCCAGCATTCTGTCCTATATGGAAAACGCGGAAACACCCACGTTGGCAGGCTTTCTGGAAGAAATTGCCCTATATACTGACCTTGAGCAATACAATGACAGCGATGATGCCGTTGTCATGATGACCATGCACTCGGCAAAGGGACTGGAATTTCCCAATGTGTTCCTCGTGGGCTTTGAGGACGGCCTGTTCCCCGGAATGCGTGCCATTGGAGATGCGGAGGAAATGGAAGAGGAGCGGCGGCTGTGCTATGTGGCAATCACCCGTGCAAAGCAAACGCTGACCATCAGTTATGCCAGGCAGAGAATGCTGTACGGACGCACCTCCGCATCGCTGCCATCCCGTTTCCTGAAGGAAATCCCGGAGGATTGCCTGATCCGAAAAGGCGGATACCGCCGGGCGGCAGCCGAATATGGAGGTTCCGGGGAGCTTTCCCAAAGCCGTCCGTCTCCTGCCCGCAGGCCGCAGCCGAGGTTTACCGGAAGCTCTGTCGGCGCTTCCGCCGGCGGGCCGATGCTGGAATTGAACCCGGGGGATATGATTCAGCACGCCGCGTTTGGGCGGGGTATGGTCCTGTCTGTCATGAAAATGGGCGGCGACGCTCTGCTGGAAATTGCCTTTGACGATATCGGAACCAAGAAGCTGATGGCAAAAACGGCTTCCGCCCATATGAAAAAGCTGTAATATTTTGAAACACCGCGCATATTCTGTTCCGGGGGGATAGGATATGCGTAGGAGAATTCGGAGACTGCTTCAATTACTGCTGGTCCTTCTTGCGGCGGTTTTTCTCGCTTTTCTTATGCTGCGCAGCCGCTATCGGGACGTCATTCGGGATCTTGCGGAAACACAGGTGAAAAACACCACATCAGACCTGACGAACGATGCCATCGCAAAGCAAATTGCGGATGGCGTTATCCAATACGACCGGATCGTCTACTTTGAGAAAGACCTGGATGGACGGATTACCGCGCTGAAGACCAACATGAGTGAAGTAAACCGGCTGAAAACGGATATTCTGAATCTCATCAATGACGAAATTCTTGCGCTGGACACCTCGGATATCGGAATTCCCCTTGGCAGCCTGTTCCTGCCGGAATTATTTTCGGGGAAAGGCCCGGCGATTCCTGTACGTATTTTGTCCATTCGGAATTCGGACGCAACCTTTTCCAGTAAATTCTCCCAGGCAGGCATTAACCAGACCCTGCATCAGCTGACCATGATCGTCAGCGTTGATGTTGCCGTGCTGGTGTTGGGGCAGACCAGCAGCTTTACAGTGAACAGTGAAGTCGTTGTCGCGGAGACAGTGATTGTCGGAGACGTTCCGAGCACTTTTTTACAGACCGGAGGAAATTATGAATCCAAAAGATAGAATAGAAGAATTGACCCGCCTTCTTACGCAGGCAAATTACCAGTACTACGTACTGGATGATCCCACGATGCCGGACTTTGAATATGATCATCTGCTCCGGGAACTGGAGGATCTGGAAAAAGCCAATCCCGAACTGGCATCGGCGGATTCTCCCACCAAGCGGGTGGGGGGAGAAGCACTGAGTCAGTTTGAGAAGGTAACACACCCGGTGCCTTTGATGAGCTTGCAGGATGTGTTCAGCATGGACGAACTGGACGCTTTTCTGAACCGGGTTTTGGAAAGCGAGGGAACCGCCCAGTTTTCTGTGGAACCCAAAATCGATGGCTTGTCTGTCGCTTTGGAGTATGTGGACGGACGGTTTATCCGCGGCGCCACCAGAGGAGACGGGAATGTGGGTGAGGACGTCACCGAGAATCTGAAAACAATTCATTCCATCCCCATGCGCATTGACAACGCACCGCCGCGTTTGATTGTCCGCGGCGAGGTCTTTATGCCGAAAAAAAGCTTTGAAAAGCTCAATGCCCGGCAGGAAAAGGAAGGAAAACCGCTCTTTGCCAACCCCAGAAATGCGGCGGCAGGCTCTCTGCGGCAGTTAGACCCTAAAATTGCGGCAAGGCGGGGCTTGGACATTTATATCTTCAATATCCAGCTTGCCGAAGGCGTTTCCTTTACACGGCACAGTGAAACGCTGGAGTACCTGAAGTCGCTGAAATTCAAGGTCATTCCCTATAAGAAGCTGTCTTCGATCGGAGATATCCATGCGGAAATTCTTTCCATCAACGAGAACCGTGAAAAGCTGATCTGTGATATTGACGGAGCAGTCGTTAAAGTCGATGATCTTCAGCAGCGGGAGCATCTCGGAACCACCGCAAAGTTCCCGCGCTGGGCGGCAGCATACAAGTACCCACCGGAAATCAAGCCGACAATTGTGGAAGAAATCGTGGTGCAAGTTGGAAGGACCGGTGTTTTGACACCGAAGGCTGTTGTGCGCCCTGTGCGGCTGGCCGGCACAACAGTTACCAATGCAACCCTGCATAATCAGGACTTTATCTCCCAACGGGACATTCGAATCGGGGATACGGTTCTGATTCGAAAAGCGGGGGAAATTATCCCTGAAATTCTGGAAGTAGATCTTTCAAAGCGTCCGGAAGGCACGGTAGCCTATCATCTGCCGGAACGCTGCCCAGCTTGTGGAGCGAAGGTGGCGCAGGACCCGGATGGGGCGTTTCTTCGCTGTACCGGTGCAGAGTGTCCCGCACAGCTCAGCCGGAATATTGCACATTTTGTCAGCCGGGATGCCATGGACATTGACGGCTTGGGTTCCGCAATCGTGGATGGCCTGATTGAAAAAGGGCTCATCCATTCTCCGGCGGATATCTACTATCTCACGCTGGAGGATATCGGAAGCCTTTGGATTTCCGGTTCTACCGTGGCGTCGAAGCTTCTATCATCCATCGAGGCCAGTAAGCAGCAGGATGTCAGCAGGCTGATTTACGCGCTGGGCATCCGGCAGGTAGGAGCAAAAACCGGTAAGGTTCTGGCGGCACAGTTTGGAAATCTGGATCAGCTGATGAACGCAACGGTGGAAGAACTGACGGAAGTCCCGGATGTTGGCGAGGTAACGGCGCAGAACATCTTTGACTGGTTCCGCCAGCCTCAATCTGAGCATTTGATTCGGCGTCTGCGTGAGGCGGGCGTGAATTTTGAATCCAAGCGAGTTGTAACGGATACCCGATTTGCCGGAAAAACCTTCGTTCTCACCGGCGCTCTCAGCAAATTCACCCGTGAGGAGGCAACGGAAAGAATCGAAGCGTATGGCGGCAAGGCCTCCGGCTCCGTTTCCAGGAAAACCAGCTTTGTTGTGGTGGGGGAAAATGCAGGCTCGAAGGAGCGCAAGGCCCGTGAATTGGGAATCCCCATTTTGACGGAGGATGCATTCCTGGAGATGCTGAAATAAACAAAATGGAGGTCAGCTCTGACGGGCTGACCTCCATTTTTACAGAGTAAAGTCTTCCTGATCGTATTTTGAGAAATCCAGAGCCTTTGCCTTTTGCGGGATTCGTTTACAGGGATCATATCGGAAACGCCAGCACTTATTCTCCGGCAGACGAACGCCTTTTCTGGAACAAAGAATCTGTCCATCCTCAAGTTCTGCTCCATTTTCGCAGTATGCGCAGAGCTTTTCCATTTTTTTACGAAACAGCATATCGAATCCTCCAAACGAAACTGCTGTCATTATACACCAGTCAGAGCATGATTTCTACTTCTTTTTTTGCTGTTCTGGTAAAAAAGCACCGGCAGAAGCAAAAGCAGGGGCAGCGCGCTGCGGTACACAACGCTGGAACTCAGAATCAGACTTACCAGTATTTGAACCGCTTTGCCAAGAAAAAAGTAACGCAGGCTGAGACCGGGTGTGACGGAAATCGTCTGCGCTGTCACGCAGAGACCGCCTGCTGCAAGCATGGTGCTGCAAAGAATGAAGCGGATAGGCGCATTCGCGACCTGTGCCAGCTCGCAGCAGCCGTTGGACAATTCCAGCAGACCAATGAGTGCAACGCGGGCGGTCTGTGGCAGGAGCCACAGAACCCATCTGTCCAGAAAAGCAATCAAAACTCGGAACAGGACGATCCAGCCGCAGATAATACCCATTGTTGAGACGGCTCCCCACATGATGTCTGCGTATGATTTCACCGACCGGCCGTCAAACCTCGCGGAAGTGCCGATACACGGCACACAGCGTGCGGCGGCCCACGCCCCGGCAATGTGGATACCCCACAGCGCCCAGGGCATCCACGGTTTTGTAAGAACTTGTCCGACCATGCCGAACAGGAAGGCCGGACCGGCATTATTGCAGAAGGCCAGAAGCCGTTCTGCCTCCTGCTTTTGAAGCAGTCTTCCCGCATAGGACTGATATACGCTTTGAGCACCTACCGGGTATCCGCCAAGAAAACACGGAAGCAGCAGTGATCCCGCTCCCTCCGGCAGCCCAAACAGGGAGGAGATTGCTTTCCCCAAATGTGAAGATGGAGGCGTACTGTTTAGCAGAACGGCAGATATCACAAGGAACGGAAATAATGCGGGAATCACGGTCTTCAAACAAAGTTCGATACCGCTCATCGCCCCGTGAAAAGCGGTTTTCCCGTCCAGAATCAGGATCAGCAATCCAAATGCGGAGAAAAGCCAGGATAGTCGCCACCGTTGGTTCACGTTCTTCACCTCAAAAGAATCTATGCAAACCGCAGTGCTGTCATTCATATCATAGTCAAAAAAGGGGGCGTACGGGATGGGAAAAGCACATCGCATCATGGAACTGCTGGCAGACCGGGCAGAGTTGGAAACGGAACCAATGCCGGCACAGCCCATCATTGAAGTAGCCGGTGACAGGAGACTGCTTGTTGAGAACCACAGAGGCGTCAGCGCGTACAGTACGGAAAAAATTCTGATTAATGTCGGATTCGGCACGGTATGTGTCTGCGGATGCGGGCTGAGACTGATCCGTATGACAAAGGAGCAATTGGTAATTCGGGGACGAATCGACACCATTTCCTTACTGAGGAGGAATGAGCGATGACGATTTGGAATTTTCTTGCGGGAACCGTCGAAGTGGAAATGACCGCGGCAGAGCCGGAACGGGCGCTGTCCACCATCAGTCAGTCTGGGATTGCGCTATTCGGTGTGCGTCACGAAAAGGAACTGGTTTGTTCCTTCACAATCCGGCGGTCAGATTATGCCAGACTGGCTGCTCTATGTCAAAAAGATGGACAGTCTCTTGCAATTGTGAGAAAGCGGGGAATATTCGATTCCTTAGCAGCGCTGCGGATGCGGAAAATGCTGATTGTGGGCATGGGGACACTGCTATTCAGCGCCTTTTTTCTCCCGACGCGAATTCTGTTCGTCCGGGTTGAAGGGAACAGCAGAATTCCCGAAAACCGCATTATCCGCGCTGCGGAAGACAGTGGTATTTGCTTTGGTGCTTCCAGAAAAAATGTGCGAAGTGAAAAAGTCAAAAATGCCTTATTGGACGCCGTTCCGCAGCTGCAATGGGCAGGCGTAAACACCAGCGGCTGTACTGCTGTGATTTCCGTCCGGGAACGCGCTGTCAGGCGGGAAGAACCGGAAAGCAGCGGCGTATCCAGCATTGTCGCGGACAGGGATGGGTATATTCTGTCCTGCACGGTTACGCAGGGCACTGCCCAGGTTCAGCCGGGCCAATCGGTTCAGAATGGTCAAACATTGATTTCAGGCTATACGGAATGCGGCATCTGCATTCAGGCCACACAGGCCAAAGGCGAGATCATTGCGCAGACACACAGGGAATTGACCGCCCTCGCCCCCGTAAGCTGTCTGCAAAGAACCGGCAGCACCGGTATTTCCCGGAGGCTCAGCCTTCTGCTCGGAAAAAAACGCATCTTTTTTTGGAAAGGTAGTGGAATTTCGGATGCCGGATGTGGTAGAATGTATAAACAATATAATTTCACTTTGCCCGGTGGGTTCCGGCTTCCTATCGCACTGTGCGTAGATACATATCAGCACTCCAGTCTGAGGGACGGGAATGCGGAAGTATCTGCCTTTGAGGAATATGCGCGCCAGTATCTGAAAGCGCAGATGGTTGCAGGACAGATTCTGCGGGAGACACAGCGCATTGTTCCCAATGGGGATGTCCTGCGCCTTCAGGGAAGTTACGTCTGCACAGAAGCAATCGGCAAAGTGAAACCGGAGCAGATTGGAGAAACAAATGTCAAAACAAACGGAGAGAATCGTTAATGCCGACCGTGTTGAGGATCTGATTACGGTTTTTGGGTCCTTCGATGAAAACATCAAGCGTATTGAGCAGGCTTTGAATGTTCAGGTAGTAAACCGCGGTACAGACTTGCGGGTCTGCGGCGATGAGGAGATGGTCGACAAGGCTGTTCGCACCATCGAAGGCCTGCTGACGCTGGCCTCAAAGGGCGAGATTATCGACGAGCAGCGCGTCAGATATCTGATTACGCTGGTAAATGAGGGAAACGACCAGCAGGTGGCACAGATGACAAAGGACGTGGTCTGCATCACCGCAAAAGGGAAGCCCATCAAGGCAAAAACCGTAGGGCAGCAGCGGTATATGCGGGCCATCCAGTCCAATACCGTCACCATCGGTGTCGGACCTGCCGGTACCGGCAAAACGTATCTGGCAGTAGCGGCGGCGGTGGCTGCCTTCCGGGAACGTACCGTAAACCGTATCATCCTGACCCGCCCGGCTGTGGAAGCAGGGGAGCGGCTGGGCTTTCTGCCGGGAGATTTGCAGAACAAGGTTGATCCCTATCTGCGCCCGCTCTACGATGCCCTGTATGATATGCTGGGCGCGGAAACCTTTCAGAAGTATCAGGAACGCGGCTCCATCGAAGTGGCGCCCCTTGCGTATATGCGGGGCCGTACGTTGGATGACAGCTTTATCATTTTGGACGAGGCCCAGAATACGACACGGGAGCAGATGAAAATGTTCCTGACCCGTCTGGGGTTTGGCTCCAAAATTGTAATTACCGGCGATGTGACCCAGATCGATTTGCCGGAGGATAAGATTTCCGGCCTGAAAGATGCCATCCGGGTGCTGGACGGCGTGAAGGATATTGCTATCTGCCGCCTGACCGCGGCGGATGTGGTGCGTCACGCACTGGTTCAGGAGATCATAAACGCCTACGAAAAGGCAGACAAGAAGCCAACCGCGAAGAAGCCCCAGCAGTTCAGCGGGAGATATAAGAGGAAGAATTAACATGAACCATAAGATTAACCTGGTATTTGAGCAGCTGAGTCTGCAAAAATTCACCATCAGCAGTATTATCCGCAAATGTATTCAGGAAACTCTTCGCGCAGAAGGGGTCAGCGCAAGGTGTGAAATCAATGTGCTGGTTACGGATGATAAGGGCATTCAAACCATTAACCGGGAAAGCCGGCAGATCGACAGGCCAACGGATGTGCTGAGCTTTCCTATGTTCCAGCTGGAGGCCGGGAATCCGCCACAGGACTGGGAAGAATTCGAGGACCCGGAAACCGGTCTCGTCCCGCTGGGGGACATGTGCATCAGTCTGGAGCGGGCTGTGGCACAGGCCCGGGAATTTGGGCACTCCGTTCGCCGGGAGGTTGGCTATCTGACCATCCATTCCATGCTGCACCTGCTGGGCTATGACCATCTGGATGAGGGTGAGCAAAAGCGCCGGATGCGTGCCCGGGAAGAGGCGATTGCCGCGGGGATTCACGGTATGAGCCGCGACTGATATCTACACAGGAGAAGAATATGAATACGAAAACAGCCATTATTACCATTGCCGGTCGTCCAAACGTAGGCAAGTCCACATTGACCAATTATCTGGTCGGGGAGAAGATCGCCATTGTTTCCAATAAGCCTCAGACCACCCGAAACCGCATCTGTGGCATTGTAACAAGGGAGAATCTGCAATTCGTGTTTATGGACACTCCCGGCTACCACAAGGCCCGTACCAAACTGGGCGATTACATGGTCAGTACTGTCCGGGAGTCCATTTCCGATGTGGACGCAACCATTCTTGTGGTGGAGCCGATTCCTTCTGTGGGCATTCAGGAGGAAGCCCTGATCGAGCGGATTCGCGCAACCCACTGTCCCGCGATTCTGGCCATCAACAAAATCGATACGTTGGAGAAGGACAAGCTGTTGGAGGTCATCGCGGTCTATTCTGCCACCGGTACCTTTGACGCCATCATTCCCATTTCCGCGAAAACCGGAGACGGGGTGGACGAGCTGTTGGCTGAGTGTGAAAAATACGCCCAGGAGGGCCCCTTCCTGTTCCCGGATGACGTTACCACCGACCAGCCGGAGCGTCAGGTCATGGCGGAGATCATCCGTGAAAAACTGCTGTGGTGTCTGGATAAGGAGATTCCCCATGGTACTGCCGTGGAAATCAATACCTTCAGCGAGCGGGACAACGGCATCATCGATCTGGACGCTACGATTTACTGTGAAAAGGCCAGCCACAAGGGCATTATCATTGGCAAGCAGGGCGCCATGCTGAAGAAAATCTCGTCTCTTGCCCGGGCGGACTGCGAAAAGTTTATGGGCACAAAGGTCTATCTGACAACCTGGGTGAAGGTCAAGGAGAACTGGCGTGACAGTGATTTTATGGTTCGGAACTTTGGCTACAGCGAATAATTTCCAGTGGTAAAACTGCCCCCTCTGCAAATCCTATCCTTGGGAGGGATACTGAATGAACGCAAGGGACTATTGGCAGCTTTTTCTGGAAACCGGTGCGCCGGAAGCCTATCTGCTCTACAGCAGACAAGTAAAATCGGAGGCACAATATGTACTTGACCATTCAGGGCATTGTCCTGAGAGTTACGGACTACAATGACCGGGATGCGCTTCTGACCGTCCTGACCCGCCGCCACGGCAGACTGACGATAAAGGCACGGGGGCTGCGGCGTAAGAACAGTCCGCTGACCGCTCCATGCCAGCTGCTTGCCTACGGGGAGTTTACGCTGTTTGAGTATCGCGGGCAGTATACGATCAACGAAGCCCACTCCATGGAGCTATTCTCACCCCTGCGCAGGGAACTGACAAAGCTCTCTTTGGCAACCTATTTTGCGCAGGTTGCTGAGGTGTTATCGCAAGAGGATATGCCGAATCCCGAACTGCAATCTCTGCTTTTGAACAGTCTCTACGCCTTGTCAAATCTGGCGCTGCCGGAAGCGCAGATAAAGTCCGTTTTTGAATTGCGCGCGGCCTGCCTGTCCGGTTACACACCGGACCTGTTTGGCTGCCACATCTGCGGCAGCCAGAATCCGTCCCGTTTTGACCTGCTGGCAGGGCAATTGGAATGTGAAAGCTGCCGCAGCCCGGAATCCAACGGAATCCGGCTTCCGGTTACACCGGCGGTTCTGGAAGCGATGCGATATATCTGCCTTTGTGACCCGAAGCGCTTATTTTCCTTTACTGCGGGAGAGGATACGCTGTTACAGCTTGCGGATCTTACGGAGGCCTATCTTGCAACGCAGCTGGAACGGGGCTTTTCTACCCTGGATTTCTACAAATCTCTGTACATAGGAGAAGAACATGTCTGAATTATACGAAAAATCCCTGCAAAAGCTGGAACTTTCTCAGGTTTTGCAGATGTTATCTGCCTGTGCAGGCAGCGTAGGCGGCAAGGAAGCCTGTCTTGGGCTCGCACCGACCACCGATTTGGAGGAAGTAAACCTTCTGCTCGCGCAGACCACAGCGGCTTCCGATTTATGTGACCGGAAGGGAAATCCGGTTTTTGGTGATGTCTCCGATGTCTCTGCCTCTCTGGAGCGGGCAGAACGGGGCGGAACCTTACAGCCGAAGGAGCTGCTCCGTATTTCCGGAATTCTGCGGTGCGCCCGCAACACGCAGGGTTATATTTCCGAGGACGATGCACCAACAGTGCTGGACCCTCTGTTCCACGCGCTGACACCCAACAAATATCTGGAAGATAAAATCTACGGTGCCATTTTGTCTGAGGAGGAAATTGCGGACACGGCTTCGACCGCACTGGCGGATATCCGCCGCCATATGCGGATTCAATCCGGTAAAATTCGGGACAGCTTGCAGAAGGTCATTTCCTCACCAGCCTATTCCAAATTCTTGCGGGAGCCGATCATTACCATTCGGCAGGGGCGGTATGTTGTTCCCGTAAAAAGCGAATGCAAGAACGATGTTCCCGGTTTGGTGCACGATGTTTCGGCATCCGGTTCCACCTATTTTGTGGAACCCATGTCCGCTGTGAATGCCAATAACGCTTTGCGGGAGCTGGAACTGAAGGAAAAGAAAGAAATTGAGCGGATTCTGGCGGAGTTGTCCGCAGAAGCCGCAGGCTATCGGGAAGCCATCAATCTGGACTATCAGATGCTGGTGCAGCTGGATGTAATTTTCGCCAAGGCGAAGCTGGCCTACCAGATGCGCGCAGGTGCGCCGATTATGAACGATCAGGGCAGGGTAGAGCTGCGCAAGGCACGTCATCCGCTGATTGATCCCAAGGTCGTTGTACCCATCACCGTCCGGCTGGGCACGGATTTTGACACCATGATCATTACCGGCCCCAATACCGGCGGTAAAACGGTGACATTGAAAACCATCGGTCTGCTGACACTGATGGCGGAGTGCGGTTTGCATATTCCGGCAGGGGATGGAAGTGTTCTTTCGACCTTTGACGCTATTCTGGCAGATATCGGTGATGAGCAGTCCATTGCCCAAAGCCTGTCCACCTTCTCAAGCCATATGCGCACCATCGTGGATGTGGTTGCCCAGTGCGACGACCGGACGCTGGTACTGTTCGATGAGCTGGGTGCCGGTACGGACCCGGCGGAGGGCGCCGCTCTGGCAACGGCTATCATTGAGTTTTGCCGAAAGATGGGCAGCCACGTTGTCGCTACGACCCACTATGCGGAGCTCAAGCTGTATGCTATGCGCACAAAGGGGGTCATAAATGCCTCCTGTGAATTTGACGTGGAGACACTGCGTCCCACCTATAAGCTTCTGATCGGCATTCCCGGAAAGTCCAATGCCTTTGCCATTTCCCGCAAGCTGGGTCTGGCGGAGGAAATCCTGAAGGAAGCGGATGACCTGGTCGATAAAAGCGATAAGGACTTTGAAGATGTCCTTTCCCAGCTGGAACAGCAGCGCCAGCAAATGGAAGCTGCCCGGCAGGAGGCAGAGCGGCTGCGTCAGGAGACTGCAAAAATCAAGCAACAGAGCGAGGAATACAATGAGCAGCTTCGCCGCGAAAAGGAAAAGGCCATGGAGTCTGCACGGCGGGAGGCGCAGCACATCATTGAAGAAGCCCGTGCTGCCGCGAATGTCGCCAGCGAAGAACTGAAGGCCATGAAAAAGCAGCTTCAGGACAGTGCGGATACCTCCGGTTTCAACCAGCGGCAGGCCGACCTGCGCCGGAATCTGAATGAAGTGGAGGAAAAGCTCCACGCCGCGCAGCCCCAGAAGGAACGCCCCAAGCCCAGCCGCGGCATTCTGATTGGTGATACTGTGGAGCTTCTCAAGCTGGGAACGAAAGCCAGCGTTATTGGTATTAACAAGGACGGAACCCTCCAGCTTCAGGCAGGTATTCTGAAAATGACTGCGGCACCGGACGAAGTATACCTTCTGGAAAATGAGAATCCCTATCAGGAAAAAGGAGCCCGCCCCAAACACTCCGGCAGGGAAATGAAGCTCAGTGCTATGCCCACGGAAGTGGACCTGCGGGGAATGGACGCCATTGAGGCGGTATGCGTTCTTGAGCGGTATCTGGATGAAGCTATGCGCGCCAATTTGACACAGGTTCGCATTATTCATGGCAAGGGAACCGGGACCCTTCGGGCGGCTGTGCAGCAGGCGCTGAAGAAGAATAAGTTCATCAAGCAATTCCGGCTTGGTCAGTATGGTGAGGGAGAAGACGGCGTTACAATTGCGGAATTTCGCTGAGAAATGGTTTTTGGAAGAAGCTGGAAACGTTTTCAACAAGAATCGACATTCTTTTCCCTCACTTCTTGTGAAAACAGGACGAAAATGAGTTGACATTTTCAGTAAAAATGCTATGATATAGGCAGACCCGTTGCATCCGCACGGATGTAATGAAAAGGAGTGGAATTATGATTAACAAAGAAGTCGTTGTTCGCTGCGAATCCGGTCTGCATAACAGACAGGCTACCTATTTTGTGCAGAAAGCTAACGAATTTGAAAGCAGCATCTGGCTGGAGTCCGGGAGCCGCAAGATGAACGCCAAGAGTCTGCTGGGCATTATGTCTCTCGGGATTGTCACCGGTTCTACCGTCACTCTGAGCGCAATCGGCCCGGATGAGGAAGCCGCGGTGACTGCACTGGAAGCGCTGCTCCAGCGGGACGTATATTAACACCACTTTACTTAACCGCCTCAGTGCCCGTAGAAGCATTGGGGCGGTATTCATTACCATTACATTCTGCACGGCCTGCACGGCAAGGAAATCGGGGGAGATTCACTGTGACGTTTGACCAGCTGAAGGAAAAAGCGCTTAGCCTGCCATATGCCCCCGGCGTGTATATCATGCGGGATCAGACAGACAAGGTAATATACGTCGGCAAGGCCAAAAAGCTGAAAAACCGTGTCAGCCAGTATTTTCAGGATACCGCATCCCATACGCCGAAGACCCGCATCATGGTGAGTAAGATCCATCATTTTGATGTGATTGTCGCCGCATCTGAATTTGAGGCGCTGGTGCTGGAATGCTCTCTGATTAAGCGGTATATGCCGAAGTATAATATTCTGCTGAAGGACGATAAGGGGTATCCCTATCTCCGGCTGGATATGCGGGAGGTTTACCCCAGAATCACCCTTGTGAGCAAACTCAGCGACGACGGTGCGGAATACTTTGGCCCCTTCGGTGGAAGAAGCGTAACGCATGATGTCATGGAAGCGCTTCGCCTGACGCTGAAGCTGCCCGGCTGCCATTTGCAGTTTCCCAGAGACGTAGGAAAGGGGCGGCCCTGCCTGAACTACCACATGAATCAATGCGCCGGCTGGTGTCAGGAGGGAAAGTCCTGCACGGAATATAGGCAAACCATGCTGCAGGCACGGGAACTGCTTCGGGGTAACTATAAATCTGTAGCAGATGAGATTCGTGGACAGATGCTTGCCGCGGCGGAAAATCTGGAATTTGAACTGGCCGCAAGCCTTCGGGATCGATTGCAGGCCGTAGAAAATCTGGGACAGAAACAGCTTGTCACAGCAGGTACATTGGCGGATACTGACGTGATTGGCTACGGTGAGACAGAAGCCAAGGCCTGTTTTGCGGTACTTCATTTTTCCGGAGGCAACCTTCTGGATAAAGAATATGAGGTGTTTTCCCGACCGGATGAAAAAACGGAGGCCGTATCCAGCCTGATGAAGCAGTTCTATTTAAGCCGAGGTTTGGCTCCCAAACGTGTGCTGCTTCCATTTCCTTTGGAAGATGCTGAGTTATTTTCCCAACTGCTGGAGCAGCAGCTGGGGCGAAAGCCAAAGCTGCTGGTGCCGCAAAGAGGAGACAATGTACGTTTGGTGGAGCTGGCCTGCAAAAACGCTCAGGAGGAAGCGGAGCGGGTGACAGGCAAGGATGAGCGCGTCAGCGCGACACTGACACTTCTCGGCAAAATGCTGGGGATGGAGCCGCCGATGCGAATTGAATCCTACGATATTTCCAACATTTCCGGAACGGATATCGTTGCCAGCATGGTGGTATTTCAATCGGGAAAGCCCTATAAAAGCGGTTACAAACGGTTTAAGCTGGAGGGGCTGTCCGATCAGGATGATTACGCGTCCATGCACCAGATCGTCAAACGGCGGTTTACCCATTACAAATCCGGGGACAATGGTTTTGAGGCCGCACCGGATCTTCTTTTGATTGACGGCGGTGTGAATCACGCCAGAACCGCTGTAAGCGCGCTGGAAGCGTTAAACCTGTCTTTCCCGGTGTTCGGCATGGTAAAAGATGATCGGCACCGCACACGGGCGCTGGTAACGCCGGAGGGGCAGGAAATTCGAATCGACAACAATCCGGCAATCTTTTCTCTGATTGGTACTATTCAGGAAGAAACCCATCGCTTCGCGATTACGTATCACAGGCAGCTGCGCAGTAAAAGGCTGCGCTATTCCGAGCTGGATGAAATCCCGGGCATCGGCCCGAAGCGGAAGCAGGAGCTTCTGCGACAGTTTAAATCCATTCAGGCAATTCGTCAGGCAACATTGCCGGAATTGGAGCGACTGCTTCCAAAAGATGCGGCCGCAGCTGTATATTCCCATTTTAGAAAGGCAGAAAGTTAGGTGGAAATATGCGTGTCATCACTGGAAAAGCCAGGGGTGTTCAGCTGAAAACCCCGGAGGGAATGCTGACACGGCCAACGGCAGACCGTGTCAAGGAAGCGCTTTTCAGCATTATCAACTTTGATATTCCAGGAGCCAATGTCCTGGATCTGTTTGGCGGCACCGGACAGTTGGGAATTGAAGCGCTAAGCAGGGGTGCAAAACGAAGTGTGTTTGTAGACGCCCGAGAAGAAGCGTGCCAATTGATTCGGGAAAATTTGAGACGCACGAAGCTTGCGCAGGATGGAACAGTAATCCGCAGCGACTACATGGATTATGTGAACAGATGCCGGGAAACCTTCTCCATCATCTTTCTTGACCCACCCTACGCCGAAACGTATCTTGAAAATGCACTAAAACGAATCACAGAAATTGACATTTTGCAAACAGATGGTATAATAGTCACAGAGAGGCCGGTTGGGAAAGAGTTACCCTGTGAATTCGACGGTTACCAACGCTCTAAAGACTATAAATATGGGAAGACATTGCTCACGATTTATCGCAGGTTGTGAGTAGCGTCAGGTTATATATGAAAACAGCAATCTATCCGGGCAGTTTTGATCCGATTACCAGCGGCCATTTGAATATTATACGCAGAGCTTCCAGTATTTTTGACAAGCTGATTGTCTGTGTTATGGTCAATGCCGGCAAGAATCCGATGTTTACGCAGAAAGAACGGGTGGAACTTATACGCCGAGTTACCGGGGATTTGCCAAACGTCGAGGTCGACAGTTCCAATGAGCTGCTGGCGGAATACGCCAGGCGAAGGGGGAGCTGTGTGGTTGTAAAGGGGCTGCGGGCTGTCTCGGACTTTGAAACAGAGTTTCAGATGGCACTCATTAACCACAAGATTAACCCCGATTTGGATACTATGTTCCTGACTGCTGACAGTCAGTATATGTACCTGAGTTCCAGTATGGTCAAGGAATTGGGCGCTTACGGCGTGGACTTGTCGGATTTTCTGCCCACTGAAATTATTCCGGACTTTCAGGAAAGAATAGAGAGCAGGAAAAAACAATTTTAGGAGGAAATCATTATGGCGGAACGCAACACGGAAGATATCATTGGCGCGCTGTATGACATGGTGCAGGATGCCCGCTCCATGCCGCTCGCTGCGGATAAGTGTATTCTGGAGCGGGATCGTGTTTTGGATATGCTGGATGAAATTCTGGCTCAACTGCCTGGCGAAATCAAGCAGTCTCGCGCCATAGTGGAATCCCGTACAGAAATTGTTGGTCAGGCCCGGCGGGAAGCGGAAAATATCGTCAGGGAAGCGCAGGAAAAGGCAAAACAGATGGTCACCAAGGAAGCGGTCTACATGGAAGCGAAAAAGCGCAGTGAGGAATTGGTCGCTCAAACGCAGAGCCGAATCAACCAGCTGCGGAAGGCTGCGAATGAGTATATGGACGAGTCCCTGCGGCAAACAGAGGAAGTTGTTTCCAAAGCTTTGAATGAGGTAAGGGATACGAGGATGAAGTTCCGCGCGGTAACCGAAGCCCAGGAACAGCGAAAAACGATGAATGTGGACATCGACGTGTAAAATGAAGCTCTCAATGGTTTAATATCAATAAGTTAAGGGGACTGGACGTCACAGAAAAGTGGTGTCCAGTCCCCTTAACTTATTGACATTGGGCGAATGCTTAAGCCCAACATTTATTATACAACCTGTTTTTGCTATGCGCTGAAAGGGGGGAGAGGGGAGACACTAAAAGAGAACTGCTCCCAGTAAGAAGCCCACAATCAGAGATCCAATTCCAACAAGCACATACTCTATAGGATTTCTACGATATTTAATCCGTACCACCTTGCGAATCACAGGCTTTTCAACTATTTTTTCAACCACCTTATCAACCTTTTTGACCATATTCAGAACAATTGGAGGTTCTTCGTAAACAGGCTTGCGCCCTGTTGCCAAATACTCGACTTCTGTATCCAGAATATCCGAAAGCTTTATCAGATGAATCGTGTCCGGACTGCTTAGATCGTTTTCCCATTTGCTGATTGCTTGACGGGAAACGCCAAGCGACTGGGCCAGCTGCCCCTGCGACATATTTGATGACTGCGAAGCTGAACTATTCTTTCACCGATTGACATATTATTTACCTTTAAAATGCGTAAACTATTAGTTGCAATTGCAAATTTTATTAACTTTTATCAAAATCAAGCTTAGATAGCGGATTCGCCTCAGCGGCTATTTTGAGTTCCGTACTTTCTATGTGCGTGTAGATTTGTGTGGTGTTCAGGTTCTCGTGCCCAAGCACTTCCTGAACTGTCTTAACATCAACGCCGCCTGAAAGCATCATGGTTGCTGCTGTATGACGCAGCTTATGTGCGGAAAACTGCGTGGAATCCAGTCCAGCCTTCATTAGCGCCTTTTTCACCAGTCTGTGAACCGCTGTGACGCTGATTCTGTTGTTATCCCTTGACCCAAAGAGCGCACGGTTGTCCGAGAGTTCTTTCTTATTTCGCTCAATCAGATATGCGTCAATTGCCTTACGACACGCCTTACCAAAATAAACGAAACGCTCCTTGTTACCTTTGCCAACCACTCGAATTCGATCATCATAGACGTCCGAGATATTAAGCCCTACCAATTCGCTGCGGCGGATTCCACAATTCAAAAAGAGCATCAAAATCGCATAATCTCTCTTTTCATTTTGCCCGGAAACAGCCTGAAGCAGAGCTGCAGACTGCTCCATAGTAAGGTACTTTGGTAAACTTTTACGCAATTTAGGATATTCAAGATCTGCAACTGGATTGTCCTGCAGTTGTTTCGTCCTTACTGTAAGGTATTTGAAAAAGGATTTTATCGAGGACAATTTTCTGGCACGTGCAGCGGCAGAGATTCCGTAGTCCGGGGAAGCGGTACCCGGATTTATGGCGCGGTCATTGGCCAAATAGGACAGGAAATCAAAAACATCTGAGGTATCAATGTTCTGAATGAATTCGATATCCACATCTCGGATATCTATATCATCCAAAACAGTCGAAATTGGCATCTCATTTCGCATCAGCTTCATAAATCTTAAAAACATTCTTAAATCCAAATAATACTCGGATATTGTTAGCGGTGATTGTCCCATGATATTTTCATGGTAGATCAGGAATTCCCGCAGAACCTGTGGACAGTCAGAATAGCGTTTCATGATTTCCTCCTGGTGATTGAATGCTGTGTTGCTATTATAACACATTCTCATTGCGAACGCAACAAAATTTTTATTTTGTTGCGTTCGTCAGGGCTTTTTATTAAACAAGGCTAGTTGCCCTGCCCAACGCTGTTATTCCTCTTTCCTGCTCACTTTTTTGCCGTGGCATGTATACAGTACGGCTGGCATAAGGAAAAACAGTAACGTGAAAGTCGAATTACGTCTTTACATTTTGACTTTTTCCGGCTACAATATATAATGAATCCAACCTGTAAGAATGGAGGAACTCAAAATGAGCATAAAAAGAATTGGTGTACTTACCAGCGGTGGCGATGCACCCGGCATGAACCCCTGCGTCCGTGCAGTCGTTCGCACTGCCCTGTATCATGGCCTGGAGTGTTATGGCATTCGACGCGGATGGAATGGCTTGATCACCGGCGATGTAGTCAAGCTGGATGAAAAAAGTGTATCCCATACAATCAACAGGGGCGGTACAATCCTGTATACGGCGCGAAGCAAGGAGTTTATGACTGAGGAAGGTCAGAGAAAAGCTGTTTCTACCTGCAAATTCCTTGGTTTGGACAGCATTATTGCCATTGGCGGTGATGGCACATTCCGTGGCGCTCGTGCTCTGAGCAAGTATGGCATTAACGTGATCGGAATTCCCGGTACAATTGATAATGATATCAGCTGCACGCATTACTGCATTGGCTTTGACACTGCCGCTAATACCGCGATCGAGTGTATCGATAAACTGCGCGATACCATGCAGTCTCATGAGCGTTGCTCCGTGGTTGAGGTGATGGGCAGAAACGCCGGGTATCTTGCGATGTACGTTGGCCTGGCTGTCGGTGCCACTGCCGTTCTGGTGCCCGAGGAGGAAATTGACTTTGAGCGGGATGTCGTTGAAAAGATCCGCAAAGCACGGCTGAATGGTTTTACACACTATATGATCGTGGTTGCAGAGGGCGCTGGTTCAGCTTCTGATATTGCTGCTAAAATCAAGGAAGCTACCGATTTGGATCCCCGCGTGACTGTATTGGGACATATCCAGAGAGGCGGAACCCCCACCGGGCGTGATCGTGTCAATGCCACAAAGATGGGTTATTTGGCGGTTGAGCTTCTGCTGCAGGGTAAGACAAATCGGATTGTCTGTACGCACGATGGCGGGTTTACGGACGTTGATATTGACGAGGGACTGTCCATGAAAAAAAGCATCCAGAAAATGGAAGTGGACCTGCTTGCAGCAATGACCGGCATTTAACATTCTTCCCCCCTGCTGTATTCATAAAAAGTAATCAAAAAAGTCTGCCGTTTAAGGACGGCAGACTTTTTATGCTTTTGGATGGCATTTATCATAAACAGATTTCACTTTTGCGTTAACCAGTGAAGCATACATTTGTGTAGAGGAGATGTCACTGTGTCCCATCAATTCCTGGAGCGCGCTGAGATCCGCCCCGTTTTCCAGAAGATGAACAGCAAAGCTATGACGAAGAGTGTGCGGTGTTATGTCTTTCTCAATTCCTGCCTTAGACTGATAATATTTCAGTATTTTCCAGAACCCCTGCCGGCTCATGCGTACGCCGCTCACATTGACAAACAACGCATCTTCTGAAGCGCTTACTGCCATCAGGGGCCGTGCATCATTTAAATAACTCGCAAGTGCTTTCAAAGCGGCAGGATACAAGGGAATCACACGGGACTTCTTAGCGCCATTGCAGCGAACGACGCCCATTCCCAAGTTTACGTCCTCGACATTTAGATCGATCAATTCCGTAACACGAATCCCGGTCGCGTACATAACCTCAAGCATCGCTTTGTCACGAAGCCCTTTAGAATCTGTTGTAACTGGCTGCGAAAGAAGAAGCTCCACTTCCCTGCCTGTCAAAATCTGAGGAGGCTTGCGCTCGCCACGATCCACATGAATCTGATCGGTAATCGGGGATGCTTCCAGGAATCCGGAAGACACGGCGTATACGTAGAAGTTTTTAAGGCTGGCAAGCGTACGTGATACCGTTGCACCAGACTTCCCCTGATCCTGTAGATGGGTAAGATACGCGCTGATATTCTGTTGTACAGCATTCAGCAGCTCGATCCTCTCCGTGCGCTCCAGCCAGTCAGAAAACTGGCGAATATCACGCATATAGGAGGAAACCGTATTACCGGACGCCTTTTTTACCTTACTCAGGTAATTTTCATAAGTGCTTATTATGTCCAGCATGAAACAGCCTACCAATTTACCCTTTCGTAGAATCTATCAAGCACACAAAAGGTGCTATAATGCGGTAATCCAATATAGTGGTAAACACGATCGCGGCAAACACGGCACAGGTAATGAAAAGCCGGTGCAGCCTATCCGACATGGAAACTGAGCAGAGCCAGTACCAATACAGCAACGGAAGCGTTGTACAGCCACTAAATAGAAGGAAGTATCGAAGAAGCCATCCGCCAGAGCCAAAGCTCACAAGGATTCCCAATGAAACAAAAGAAAACAGGAACGCCTTCACAAAGCATACGCCTGCGATTGCCAAAGGCATCGAGAAGGCGCCAAAAAAAGCGGACAGCAGAAAAGGTAGCAGAGCTGCGTTCAGCAGGCCGACGATCGACGCAGAACAAGAAATGGTTCTGTGCATCAAAGGAAATGTCTCTGGTGAAAAAAAGAAATACGGAAAAGCACCGAATAACAAGCCGCTGATCCAACACGTTGCAAGAACGAGCGGCATTCCCTTGCGAGCATTCAGACGTGCAGAAAACCAATTTTTGTGCATCCCAAAGCCACCTCCGAACACAGACAGGCTACCAAAAACCTGCTTACGAAAAAAGGGAGCCGGTATGTCACAAGGGATAGAATATTTCGTAAAACCTTCACGCACATACTATACTCCATTTCTTACAAAAATTCAAGCTTTTTTAGCCAAAATTGCTTTTTTTGTAAATTATGACGGATAATTATGTAAACAAAATTATGTAAACCGAAGCTTAGACTATTGCTGGTTCTTTATCATTTTAAATTGTTGTCCCTATATGTTGCGGTTGAACGATATACGCGCCACTAAATATTGGATTTGCAAGGCTTCTTGCAAATCCAATATTTAAGGTAATATTTATTTACCTCCTAGCCTATTGACGCTTGTTATCCGCCGGGAACCTGCTTTTTTTCCTCCCTCCCCTTTCATTTCAAGCATACAAATGACTGCACTTCCACACAGAATAAGGATCCCAGTGGTTCCAATGCCAGAGAATTGGCCTCCAAAAAATAGGGCGCTGATTATTAACAGTGTCACCCAATACAAAATGCCCACAATTGCGCATGTCAATAGTTTTCTTCTCTTGATAATACTGCAGGCTGTTTTTGTCCCGATCATCGATGTGACCAGCAACATAATAGCAATCCCATAACCAACTTTCTCCCATTCCAGCTTTTCCGAACTGATCAATTTTGCCAGGAATGCGGATAGCATCAACATGACACCCAGGCTGATACTGGTAGCGATTGCGAATCCGGCAGGCATGGAAAGCGCTCTACCTGTCACCTTATGGTTACGCATCATTCTCAGGTCCCCCTTTCTCTTCATTCTATTCACCCACGATATAAAAATACCGGGGCAGATGTACGCCTGTCCCGGATATGTTTCCATTCATAAAAAACAGGAAGATACGCAAACACGCACCTTCCTGTTTTCTATGGTGGGCGAGGCGGGACTTGAACCCGCACGTCCGCAGTGAACACTAGAACCTGAATCTAGCGAGTCTACCAATTCCACCACTCGCCCATATTCTGCCGTCATCTCTCAACGACTGGACTATGTTAACACAGGTTTTTAAATTTGTCAACCGGAAAATTCCCTATCGGCTTATCTTTTTGTAGGTTTGTCAATGATGTGTTACACATTAGGAAAAGAATAAAGGACATCTTTG
>OBLI01000105.1_pt1 | contig 86431 bp, 69 predicted proteins | sample 1519701 | NCBI WGS metagenome assembly OBLI01 (sample SAMEA3663005, study PRJEB22513) | pig gut metagenome | biome: pig gut; feature: pig-associated habitat; material: faeces | place: France | collected 2012
GGTGCGTTAGTTCAGCTGGTTAGAATACATGCCTGTCACGCATGGGGTCACGGGTTCGAGTCCCGTACGCACCGCAAGAAGCCTCTGATGCGTGAGCCTCGGGGGTTTTTTGTTGCCCTTTCCTGAATGTTTGTTTTTCTCCTCGTTAATTTTCCCGTATATGCCTTGAAAAAGGCGGATTTTCAGAAAAATCTTCCGTATTTTTGCGCAACGTTTTTAACAAATAGAATATGCTGACACTCGATAAGATTTATCAAGCTCAATATGCCCTGAAACGGGTGATCCGACGAACCGACCTCATCAGTGCGCCGAATATTAATAAATCGTCTCAGATTTATCTGAAACCGGAGAATTTACAGGTCACGGGCTCTTTTAAGGTGAGAGGAGCTTGCTTCAAGATCTCACAACTGAGCGAGGAGGAACGTGCGCATGGTGTGATTGCTTGCTCGGCGGGTAATCATGCGCAAGGGGTAGCGCTTGCGGCTACGGCTCATGGCATTAAATCGTTGATTTGCTTGCCGGATAACGCTCCTATCTCAAAGGTGGAGGCCACGAAGAGCTATGGGGCGGATGTGTGCCTTGTGGAGGGCGTGTATGATGACGCCTATAAACGAGCTTTGGAGCTGCGTGATGCACATAACTATACCTTTATTCATCCATTTGATGACGAGGAGGTGATCGCTGGTCAGGGAACGATTGGCTTGGAACTGTTGGAGCAGTTGCCCGAGGTAGAGGCTGTGATTGTGCCGATTGGAGGCGGTGGATTGATTAGTGGTGTGGCGTATGCGGTGAAAAATCTGAATCCTCGCATCAAAGTGTATGGTGTACAGGCTGCCGGAGCCCCCAGTATGCTGAACGCCATTGAGCATGGTAAGATCGAGCGACTGGAGAAGGTTCGTACCATAGCGGATGGTATCGCTGTGAAGGAGCCGGGTGTACATACGTTTGATTTCTGTCAGCAATATGTAGATGAGATTGTGTCGGTGACAGAGGATGAGATCTCTACCGCTATTTTGGCGTTGATTGAGCAACATAAGCTGATCGCCGAAGGTGCGGGAGCGGTGAGTGTGGCCGCTGCTATGTTTGAGAAGGTGCCTATTCGAGGGAAGAAGACGATTTGTATTGTCTCGGGTGGCAATATCGACGTGACGATCCTGAGTCGTGTGATTGGTCGCGGTTTGCAGAAATCGGGTCGTTCTTGTGTGATGACGATCGAGTTAGTGGATAAACCGGGACAGTTGCAGCATGTCTCTGAGATCATTGCCTCTACGGGTGCGAATGTCGTTTCGGTGCATCATGAGCGGGTTAGCCATACGGCAGATATCAATGGGTGTTATCTGCGTTTGGAAATGGAAACCCGTAATTTGCAGCAAATTAACGAGATTCGTCAGCTGTTGACTGTACATGGTTATAAGATTGTGGAAGGATAAAAGAGGAAGGAGAGGATTATGTTTAAGCGTATCAAGGAGTTTTACAACCGATACCTCGCTTGGATCAATGCCTATTGGTTGGTAACGATCGCATTCCTTATCGTGACGTTAACCGTGGGCGATAGTAGCTTGTATAAGCGTTATACTTACGACGAGAAAATCCGTAGCTTAGAGAAGGAGATTGAGCATTATCAGCAGGAAATTGAGGTAAATGGAAAGAAGCTGAATGATCTCCATACGGATAAGGAGGGTTTAGAGCGATTTGCTCGTGAGGAGTATTTCATGAAGCGAGCGAACGAGGATGTTTTTATAATTGAGGAGGATTGATGCGCTTATGAAACTACGAGCAATTCTTTTTTCGGTTTCCGCTTGTTTGGTGTTGGCGGGAGCGATACTGGCGCTCACGAAATGGTCGGTTGCGCCCTATTTGTTTGCGGTGGGTTCGGCGGGAGTCGCTGTCAATTACTTGACGACTCCTGTGGGGGATCTGGATTTCCGCGGCAGGCGTTTACATCGTTTCAATGTGATGGCCGGATTCTTGATGGTAGTTGCCTCCGGCTTTCAATTCAATGGACGTAAAGAATGGGTCGTTTGCCTGTTCATCGCCGCTATTTTGCAACTTTATACGGCATTTGTCTCTTCCAAGAACAAATAAAAAAGGCTGTCGAAAAAGATCGGCAGCCATCTTATATAAAAAGTAAGTAAGTCTTATTGAGCTGGTGCAGAATAGTTCTTGTTCAAGAATTCCAGTAACTCTGCGGTGATGTCATAAGAGTCGCCCGCCAACAGAATATTGTCGCCAACCGTGTTGCTGAATACGACCTGAAAGCCCTTATCTTGGTTGAAAGCGCGCAACTGAGAGACAATCGTGTCTCGCAACTGCTCATTCAGCTTTTGCTGCTCTTGCATCAATTCTTGTGCCAACTGATTGTCGAGGTTCTGCAACTCCTCCTGTTTTTTCAAGAGGCGCTGTTGCTCTTGCTCGGCACGTTCACGCGTCAAGAAAGCATTGTTCTCGATCTTACGCTGGAAGTCTTTCATCTCACTCTCCAAACTACGTGCTTTCTGTGTGATGTTGGCGCGGGAATTCTCTTGCTTCTTCAGGATGATCTCGTTCAGATCTTTAGAATAGTTGTAATTGAGCAACAAGGAATCCACATTGACATAAGCGATCGGCAATAAGGCCGTCGCATCTTCCGCGGAAGCGAAAGTTCTCGTTACACCAGATTCCTTCTTGCTGGAAAATTGCATGACATACAAAATTACGACAGCCACTGCTAACACACCGTTGATAACGTAGTTAATGTTCCTCATAAAGTGAAATTTAATTCTTATGTTTTTTATTCTTTTGTTTCTTGCATTAAGTCATAGAGCCCTCGCTGTTTAGTTGCTATTCGATCCATTGTCTTGGCACAATAAATGCCTTTTTTGCCCAATGCCCGATTGCCCTCAATATGCGTATTGGGGAATTGTCCGCCTTTCACGAAAAGGATCTTTACGCATAGCAGCAGGACGCAGACAAAAAGAATTATGACCGTAAACAGTAACGTTGTAAGCATTTTCTCTATATTTGTGGACGCAAATATAAGCGTTTAAGTGATTAGTAAGTGCCTTTTGGGCATTTTATTCTACTTTTTTTCAAACTGAATGCTTCTCTTTGCAAATTTATTAACGTTGATATAGTACCAATAAAACATTGTAACAAAATGGAAATAACAGATTTAAGACCAAACATCGTATGGAAATACTTCCATGAGGTAACACAGGTGCCCCGCCCATCGAAGAAGGAGGGCAAAATGATCGCTTTCTTGGAATCATTCGCTGAGGCGCATCACATTGCGATCAAGAAAGATGCGGTTGGCAACATCTTGATGTCGAAGCCGGCCACTCCGGGTATGGAGAATCGCCCTGTTGTGGTGTTGCAATCGCACATGGATATGGTATGCGAGAAGAACAACGATACGAAGCATGATTTCGACAACGACCCGATCGAGACGGTGATTGATGGCGAGTGGCTGCGTGCGAATGGAACGACTTTGGGTGCGGATAATGGCATTGGTGTGGCTGCTGAGTTGGCTTTATTAGCTTCGGATGATATTGAGCATGGCCCCATTGAGTGTCTGTTTACGGTCGATGAGGAGACCGGTTTGACGGGTGCGAAAGCGGTGCAAGAGGGCTTTATGACGGGTGATATCCTGTTGAACCTCGATAGCGAGGATGAGGGTGAGGTCTTTATGGGTTGCGCCGGCGGTAAGGATACACAGGCCACTTTCCATTATACGCCGGTTCCCGCACCGGAGGCATTGCACTATGTCCGCATTGATGTGAAGGGATTGAATGGTGGCCATTCCGGTGGTGAGATTCACAAGGGTTTGGGTAACGCCAACAAGATCTTGGTGCGTTATCTCTATTTGTTGCGTCAGCAATGTCCGTTCGTGCTTTGCGAGATTGATGGTGGAAACTTGCGCAATGCGATCGCACGTGAGGCACATGCAGTGATCGGTTTGCCTACTGAGCATAAAGAGACGGCTCGTGTCTTGCTGAACCATTTTGCGGCTGATGTGGAGAATGAGTTGAAGCATGTAGATAAGAACGTGCGGCTGATTATGGAATCGGTAGAGCGTCCGGCTTTCCGGATTGATGACGAGACGGCTGAGAAGGTGATCTTCGCTATGCATGCTTGTCCGCATGGGGTGATCGGTATGAGTCACGATATCGAGGGCTTGGTGGAGACATCAACCAATTTGGCTTCTATCAAGATGAAAGAGGAGAATACGATCTTAGTGGGAACCAGCCAACGTAGCTCGATCGAATCATGCAAGATCGCAGTTGCCAATCAAGTGGCCGCTACCTTCAACTTGGCCGGTGCGGAGGTTCGTCATGGCGATGGTTATCCTGGATGGGCACCTAATCCTGATTCAAAGATCTTGAAGGTGGCTCAGGATAGCTACAAGCGACTGTTCGGCAAGGAGGCGAAGATCAAGGCGATCCATGCAGGATTGGAGTGTGGTTTGTTCTTGACCAAGTATCCGCATTTGGATATGATCTCCTTCGGACCTACGTTGCGTGATGTACACTCTCCCAACGAGCGTATCGAGATCAAAACGGTGGAGCTCTGGTGGCAACACTTAACCGATTTGCTGAAAAGCATTCCGGCGAAATAATAATTCCACCGATTAAACGTTAAAGAAGAGGAATGGCTTCCGTTTACGTGAAGCTTATTCCTCTTTTTATCATAATAGATGACTTGCTGAAAGATAATAGATGACAAGATCGACCTACATAGTATGCTGTTTGCTGATAGGATGGATGAGCCTTCTCTTTGGTTGCGAAGGCTTAGAGGAGCATTATTCCACCAATCCTGCTTATCGGTTGAGTTTCTCGATGGATACGTTAGCTTTTGATACGGTGTTCAGTAGCATAGGCTCCACCACCCGTCAATTCATGGTGTATAATCCCAATAACGAGCCTTTGGAGATGGAGCAGGTGATGTTGGCCAGTGGTGAGGCTTCAGGTTTCCGGATGAATTTGGACGGGCGAAAGGGAAGCCGTTTCGACCGTGTGGGTATTGCGGCTCATGACAGTATGTATGTATTCGTGGAGGTCACCGTGAATCCGAACGGGCAGAATCAACCGCTGCTGATTCAAGATTCCGTGCTTTTCGACGTGAATGGCATTCGTCAGTCGGTGCTGTTGGAGGCATACGGACAGGATGTGCATCTCTGCAAAGGGGGACTGACACTTGCGCAGGATACGTTGTTTGCCGCTGATCGTCCTTACCTGATTTATGACAGTTTGGTGGTGGCAGAGGGAGCGACATTGACCTTGAGCGAGGGAGTGACTTTGTATATGCATGATCAAGCGAATTTGGTTGTGTATGGCACGTTGCTGGCGAAAGGAACGCAAGGCAATCCGGTGACGCTGCGAGGCGACCGCTTGGATTATATCTTGAATGATGTGTTGCCCTACGACCGCACACCGGGACAATGGGGTGGTATTCGCTTCCGGGCATCCAGCTATCAGAACCAGTTGGAATATACGATCGTACGAAATGGCACGAATGGCATCATGTGCGAGCCTTCGACAACAGATCAACCGAAGTTGCGCTTACGTCATGCGCAGGTCACGAATATGGCAAACGACCTGTTGGTGGCGGTGAATAGCGATGTGGAGGCGACTGATACGGAGTTTAGCAACGCTGGAGGCAGTGTCGTGACACTCATCGGTGGAAATTACTATTTTGCGCATTGCACGATGGCTAATTATATGAGTTTAACCACACGTCAAAGCATCAGCGATGAGACGACCTTGGATAGCAAGTGCCTCTATTTGCTGCATGATGCGACTGTAAACGGCCAAGGTCCTTATCCCATTCAGAAAGCCTACTTTGACAACTGCTTGATCGACGGTAGCTTTGGTGCGGGAGATTTGTTAACGGGTGGTGAGATACAGCTTTCGGCGGGCGATTATGATTATCGTTTCAACCATTGTGTGCTTAAAGCAAAGCCGTCGAGTGATAGCCGCTTCAACGAAGTAACCTTTGTCTCGGAAAGCCCGCAGTATCGGCAGACAGGTGGCAAAGCGAATAAGTATGCTTATGATTTCCGGTTAGATACGGTGATCGCATCTGGTGTAGGCAAAGCGGATGCGGAAATCAGTCGGTTATATCCGATCGATCGGTATGGTGTGAACCGTTTAGAAAGTGCGAATGGCCCTACCATTGGCGCTTATGAGTTCGTGCCGAAAGAGGAGGAGGCGAAACAACCGTGAAGACTCGGATGGTGTTGCTCTTGCTTTGTCTCCTTTTAGGGGGACAATCGGTTTATGGGCAACGTCTATTTCGGGTGATCAGTTATAATGTAGAGAATCTTTTCGATACGCAAGATAATCCGTTGGCGGAGGATGAGGAATTCTTGCCGCAAGGGCAACGCCATTGGACACCGAAACGGTATTACCACAAATTACAGCAAATTGCGAAGGTTATCACGGCGGCAGGTGAATGGACGGAGCCGGCTTTGATTGGCTTATGTGAGGTGGAGAATGACTCTGTCCTTTATCACCTTTGTCATCGTACCCCTTTGCGCACCCAAGGATATCGGTATGTATGTAGTGATACCGACGATCCTCGTGGCATCCGGGTAGCTTTACTCTATCAACGTGATCAATTTGCGTTGGAGGGAGAGGAGTCGCTGCGGATTCCTTTTCGAGGAGGGCAAAAGCGTAGTCGCCCGTTGTTGCACGTGTGGGGTCGTGTGGTAACAGGCGACACGTTGGATGTATTTGTATGCCACTTTCCCTCTCGCTCAGGTGGACAATTGGAGAGTGAACCGTTTCGTATGGATGCGGCTCGTCATTTGCGTAGGACTTGCGATTCGCTCTATCGCCTTCGTCTGCATCCTCATCTATTGGTGATGGGCGATTTGAATGATACACCCACTGATCGGAGTTTGGTAGAAGGGTTAAAGTCCCAACCCTATACGCCTGATTCGAATCCACAAATATCTGATAACCTTACGCTTTATAATCTCTTTGCAATGAGGCGTGCCGGGCAACCGGAGGGTTCGCATAAGTACCAAGGGGCATGGAGCCAATTGGATCATTGTTTGGTGGATGGTTCATTGTTGCGAGCGGACGCTACGTTTCGATTACGCCCGGAAGGCGTGCGGATTTTTGACGCTGATTTTCTTTGGACGACCGATAAGACCTATTTAGGACGTCGCCCCAAACGAACGTTTTATGGCTTTACCTACGAGGGGGGATTTAGCGATCATTTACCCTTGGTTGTCGATTTTTACTTACATTTGTCTGCGGAAAAAGAAAAAGACAAAGAATGAATCGAAGAAACTGGTTACAGGTTTGGTTAGTGGCTTGGTTGAGCCTTATTCCTGGATGGATAGCAGCACAAGAACTGTTGAATCCTTTGGATTTTCCCATTTTATTGAGTGGTGGCTTTGGCGAGTTGCGGAGCAATCATTTTCATTCGGGCATTGATTTCAAGACGCAAGGAGCGGAGGGAAAGGCGATTCATGCCGTGCAGGAGGGCTATGTGGCTCGTATAGCGGTGAGCCCTTGGGGATATGGCAATGCGCTTTATTTGGCACATCCCGATGGCACGACGACGGTGTATGGCCATTTGCAACGCTTCAATGCCCGCATCGCTGCCTATCTGAAGGAGCAGCAATATGCGCAAGAGCGCTTTCAAGTGGATCTCACATTGACACCCAATCAAATCCCGGTCAAGGCTGGCGAAGTGGTGGCTTGGAGTGGTAATACAGGAAGTTCCGGAGGTCCTCATCTTCATTTCGAGGTGCGTGATACGAAGAGCGAGGAGGTGCTTGATCCGTTGGAGCGTTATATCGAGCGGGTAGTGGATACACGTCCTCCGAAGATCCAAGGGGTGATGGTGGTGCCGATGCCGGGTAAAGGAGTCGTGAATGGCAGTGCTCGGAAACTCAAGCCGACATTGGTCACTGCCAAGAATGGCAAGCAGACGGTGCAGGAACGTATCGAGGCTTGGGGAGAGATTGGTTTGGCGGTGAGAGCCAACGACTATATGGATAACACAACGAATGTGTATGGCGTGCGGGTGATCCGTCTCAGTGTGGATTCAACGGAGGTTTTTCATAGCGATTTGGATCGTTTCGCATTCAGTGAGACACGCTATCTCAACAGCTTAGTGGATTACGAGGAGTGGAAAACCAATCATGCCTTCTACATGCGCAGCTACATCGAACCTGGTAATCGTTTGCGTTTCTTGGAAGCGGAGGAGCAAGGCTTCATTCGCATCGATGAGCAACGTATCTATCAAGTGGTTTATACCTTAGCGGATTTGGCGGGCAATACGACCCATTTAGCCTTTCAGATAATGGGTAAGCTGCAAGAGATTCCGCAACCTGATACCACCGGTAGGGAACTGTTCCGATGGCAAAGCGAGAACCGTTTCGGGGCGAAGGGCATTCGATTGACCCTTCCTAAGGGAAACCTCTACAATGATGTCGCTTTCCGGTATAGTGTGAAGCGAGATAGCAATGCGTTGGCCGCTACCCATTGTTTGCACGACAAACCGGTCGCGTTGCATCAACGGGCACTGCTCTCGCTCTTCTTGCAAAACGATACGTTGGCGGAGAAACGGCAATATGGCGTGGTGCGGTTGCAAAATGGAAAGGCTTCGTGGATAGGAGGTACTTATCGCAAAGGATGGATCGATGCGGAGATCCGGGAGTTTGGTGAATATACCATTCGGCAAGACACGATGCCGCCTCACATCACTCCTTTGAAGCCGAAGAAGGGAGTTGCTACACAACGTTTGCAATATCGCTTGACCGATAACCTGAGTGGGGTGGAGCGTTATCGAGGAGAGATAGATGGGCAATACGCCCTTTTTGAGATGGACGCTAAATCGGTGATTACCTATCGGTTTGACCCCGATCGTCTTACCCGTGGCAAACATCAGTTGCGGCTGACGGTGGTCGATGCCTGTGGCAATGAGGCGGTGCATGAGGAAACTTTTACCTGGTAAATAACGAAAGTATGGCTTTTTGGGCAAAAAAAGAGGTGCGTAGTTGCAATACTGAAAGAAATTCGTACTTTTGTTACCGGTTAATCCAAAAGGGAACTTGGGTTGATAACAAACCGACAATCAAAACATCAAAATAGATTTACAAACATGGAAAACAAAGACTTGTTAGACAAAGTGAGAAGTAAGGCACAAGGTTGGCTTACGAAGAGTTATGACGAAGAGACACGTGCGCAGGTGCAGGCGTTGCTCGACAGTGAGGATCCGACGGAGTTGATCGAATGCTTCTACAAGGATCTGGAGTTTGGTACGGGTGGCTTGCGCGGCATCATGGGCGTAGGTTCTAACCGGATGAATATCTATACGGTAGGTGCGGCTACACAGGGCCTTTCTAACTATCTGAAGCAAGAGTTCGCTGATTTGGAGCAGATCAAGGTGGTGATCGGTCACGATTGCCGTAACAACAGCCGTAAGTTTGCGGAGATCTCTGCCGATATTTTCTCTGCGAATGGCATCAAGGTTTATCTGTTTGAGAGCTTGCGTCCGACACCGGAGATGTCATACGCCATCCGTAAGTTGGGTTGCCAAAGCGGTATTATCTTGACGGCTTCCCATAATCCGAAAGAGTATAATGGTTACAAGGCTTATTGGAGTGATGGCGCACAAATGATCGCTCCGCACGATAAGAACACGATCGCCGAGGTAAACAAGGTGCATGGTGCTGATGATATTAAGTTCGAGGGCAATAAGGCCTTGATCGAGATTATCGGTCAGGAGATTGATGATCAATACATCCAGGATTTGACAAAGATTAGCTTGTCGAAGGAGGCGATTGCTCGTCATCACGACATGAAGATCGTTTACACCCCGATTCACGGTACGGGTGTGAAGTTGGTGCCCGCTGCCTTGAAGGCATTTGGCTTTACCAATATCATTCACGTTCCTGAGCAGGATGTGGTTAGTGGTGATTTCCCCACGGTTGTTTCTCCGAACCCCGAGGAGCCTGCAGCGTTGGCTATGGCGGTTGAGAAGGCCAAAGAGATTGATGCCGACATCGTGATGGCTTCCGATCCCGATGCAGACCGTGTAGGTGCGGCTGTGAAGAACAACGAGGGCGAGTGGGTGCTGTTGAATGGTAACCAAACCGCTTTGATGTTCGTTTACTACTTGATCACTCGCTGGAAAGAGTTGGGTAAGTTGCAAGGCAAGGAGTATATCGTGAAGACCATCGTGACGACTGAGACCATCAAGGCAATCGCCGAGAAGAACGGTGTGGAGATGTATGACGTTTATACCGGCTTCAAGTGGATCGCTAACGTGATGCGCGAGAACGAGGGCAAGAAGGCCTACATTGGAGGTGGCGAGGAGAGCTACGGCTTCTTGTGTGAGGACTTCGTACGTGATAAGGACGCCGTTTCTGCTTGCGCTATCTTGGCAGAGATCGCTGCTTGGGCGAAGGATCAAGGTTTGAGCATGTACAGCTTGTTGCAGAAGATCTATGTAGAGTATGGCTTCTCGAAGGAGAAGGGTATCTCTGTTGTGAAGAAGGGCAAGAGCGGTGCTGAGGAGATCGAGGCGATGATGAAGCGTTTCCGTGAGAATCCGGTGGCTGAGATCGCAGGTTCCAAGGTGGTTGCTTTCTACGACTACGCTACGTTGAAGGGTCAGGATTATGTGGAGAACGAGGTGGTTACCTTGGATATGCCGACCACATCCAATGTACTTCAGTATTTCACCGAGGATGGTACGAAGATCTCTATCCGTCCTTCAGGTACGGAGCCGAAGATCAAGTTCTACTGCGAGGTTCACTCAAAGGTGAAGAGCGCCGAGGAGTTGCCCGCTGCCGATGCGGCTGCCGCAGAGAAGATCAATCAGATCAAGGCCTCTTTAGGTTTGGATTAATCGTCTGATTCGATCATAGATAGAAAAGGCCGTACCTCCAATTGAACTGCACCCCAAAAGTTTGACAAAAACTTTTGGGGTGTTTTTATGAAGTACAGTTATGAACAGTGACTCGTTATTGTTACACGAGTTAAAAGAGGAGAAGCGATAGCCCACTTGTCAAAAAAGTATCCTATAAACGAGACTCAGATATTGGCATGGGTAAGGATGGTGCGCCGGCTGCACGGAGGTGTGGAACCAGTTCCACACCTCCGTGCGGTCGTCATGACGCTTTGGAAGTGCTTCCAAGCCGTGGCGCAGGCTGCGCCGAGCTTTGGAACCGCTTTTTTGGCCTCCTCCGGCTGGAAATGGGCCTTGGAAGTGGTTCCATGCCTCACCGCTGGCCGTCGCCGACTCGTGGAAGCGGTCTCAAGCCTTGGCGCTCGCTGCGCAGATGGGCTGCGCTCTTTTTTTGATTCGGTTATTTAACGTGAGTTCGATGAATGTGTAACCTCCTTCTTATGTGCGCGAACATTCTATAAAATAACTTACGCATTATAATAGGTAGCCAAACTCTTGCAGACGTCGTTTTACCTCCTCCAGATGGGCGGCCGACACCAATATAATATATCCCTCAGCCTTCAGCACATATTTTCGCAGCAGCGGATCGGTGGCAAACAACCTCAACAACGATTTATCCGTTGCCGGCAGACGAAAAATCTTGTATTCTTGAGGAGTAATCGGTTCCCATGCGCAGGATTGCGATAACAAACGATCGAAAAACTCCTCCCATACTGGCGAGGGATTTCGACACACATAGCGATGAAAGAAATCCACCCGCTCCTTCACATCCTCCGGTTTCTGGCAAGTGCGCAAGAAGCTGGCAGCCGTCACCCGATAGCGATGCCCACCGATAGGATCGGCAAAATCGTCCAGCACTTTCTCATACGAATTCTGCGACTCCAGGAAACGGATCAACAAGCGATTCGTCGCCACCTCAAATTCCATGATGGGTGTCTCCGGCATCTTATAGCTGGCTGTTTGTCCCAGCACGTAACGCCCCAGCGAGGTAATACGAAAATAGCGAAGCGCATCATAGTAGGAGGGTGAAGCTGGATCAAATGACGCATACGCCACCTCCACCATGCCCCAAGCTGCCAGCAAAAAGAGAAAGCCCTTCACGTAAGGGACTGCCAGTTGCGTATAATAATTAACCGGTGTGATAGGTTGCGACGGTAGCTTGGCCGACGGCAAAGAGACCGCACGCAGCGCATAATCATCGAAAAGCATCATATAGCCCTCTCCCGACTCAATCAAATGCAACAGATCGAGCAACTCCTCCACCTGCACCCAATCTCCGTCCACACAGATCTGTCCAAGAGCCAACCAGATATTCTGCGCCTGCTTATCCAAACAGGTGGAGTAGAGCAGACTTTGCCGAATGCCCGACACATGAGGCAACAGCGTATAGCCCAAATGGGCCGGAGATGAGAGAAACACCTTCATCGGCCACTTGACGATCTCCTCAAACGGGAGCTCCAGGTCGGACATCCAACGACAATAGGCAAACGATTCGATCAGCAGGAATGTCCGGAAATCTTTCACGTTCTTTTCCTTCTCATCCGGAAAAAACTCTTTCGCCTTCAACAGCTTGCCCAGCCTTCTGACTGCGGTCCACTTCATTTTCTCAAACATATCGTCGGTCAGCTGCCCCTGCATAAAATAGACCTCTAAGGCTTTGAGCAGACGAGGCATCTCCAACTCTCCATTGAAAAGGTGCAGCGAGTCGGCCGAGGGTAACGCGTTGAAATGTGGCCGCCTGCCCTGATCCGGGATGAAATAGGGGACCAAATAGAAGCGGAGTTTGGCTGGCAGGTAGAGATACTGCGTACCATTCATATCGTTATGCACTCGGAAAAAACTCAGCGAATCTGGCAATTTGATCTCCGAAGAAAAATAGCTCCGCTCTGCAATCCAGCCAATGCCTGTTTCCCGCTCCATCAAGTCTCGCCCTACCAGGTAATGCTCGATCACCAGCCGCCACACCTGCTGCAATGGCACCGAGAAGGAGGAGAAAAGAAGCTCGAAATTGGCCGGCTCGCACAAGAAATAGGCGATCGCGAAAACAAGCTCCTCCTTGTGAGGCACCTCCCTGCTTGTTAAGATCCGTCGCAACCGTTGCTCTCCGTCTGTCCATTGACAATAAGGTAGAGCCGCCTTCACCATCGAGAACATAGGGCGTAACGCTTCCATGCGATAGGTGTCTAAAAAGAGGGAACAATCTTTCAGGGATTCCGGGGCAGGTGCCTGAATGCATCGTGCGGTTTGCGGCATACAGCTATTCTCTTCCATGACTATCCAAGTATATAATTAATGTCCTCCTTACTCAAATGCTTCAACGAATGGCTATCGCTACAGATCAACCCGGCAAACAGCTCCTTTTTCTGTTGCTGCAGCCAGCAGATCTTCTCCTCGATCGTGCCCTGCACCAAGATGGAGTAGCTAAGCACCTTCGAGAGTTGTCCCATGCGGTGCAAACGGCTCACTGCCTGGTCCTCTGCCGCCTTATTCCACCAAGGCTCGAAAATAAACACTGTGTCGGCTGCTGTCAGGTTCAGCCCCACGCCGCCGGTCTTCAAGGTCATCAGAAACACCCGACATTGCGGGTCGTTCTGAAACCGTTCTACCACACTTTTCCGGTTGCGGGTCGAGCCGGTCATCTGGGCAAAGTCAATTCCCAACTTATCCAGTAAGTCGCTGACCAGCTCTACACCCAGCAGGTAATTGAAAAAGATCACCACCTTATGCCCGTTAGCGACGGCCTCAGCCACCAGGTTAATCACCACCTCCAACTTAGGCGAGGTAATCTGTCCACCGCTCATGCATTCGGGGATGGAGGCAATGCGGCGTAGCTCATTGATCGCCTGAAGCATCGTAGCGCATGAATGTTCCAATCCATCCGAATCAATCTTTCGGTTAACTTGTTGGTAGTAATAGGCCCTGCGTTGCTCATAGAGTCGGGCCTGCTCCTCATTCATCTCTACAAACAGTTGATTATCCATTACGTCGGGCAGCTCTTGCAGCACATCCTTTTTCAGTCGACGTAGCAGGAAGGGATAAATCTTACGACGCAAACTCTCCATCGCCTCCTTGTCGTTTTTTCGATGAATTGGGGTGGCGTAGCGTGTATTAAACTCCTCCAACGAGCCAAACATCCCCGGATTCAGAAAACAGAACAGCGAGTAAAGTTCCTTCAGGTTGTTCTCAAAGGGGGTGCCACTCAACGCCAACCGGTGTGGTGCGTTTAATTGTCGGATGGCCTGCGTCACCTGAGCTTCGAAGGCCTTGATGTGCTGGCTCTCTTCTAAGATCACATAATGAAACTGCCGCTGCTGAAGTAGTTCAATGTCGTTGCGCACCACCGTGTAGGTGGTCAGGATCACCGAATGCTGCAACGCCTCCTCCAAGTTGCGCATACCGCCATGATAGCAATAGACCGACAGCTGAGGTGCGAAACGAGTCAGCTCTATTCGCCAATTATACAGCAGGCTGTAGGGCATCACAATCAACGATGGCGCTTCCACTTCCGGATAGAGCGAGGCCAAGAGCGTAATGGTCTGCAGTGTTTTGCCTAAGCCCATTTCATCCGCCAGGCATCCGCCCAGCTTGTTGTCGTGCAGGTAACGCAGCCATTTTACCCCCTCCGCTTGATACGGACGAAGCACAGCTTTTACCTTTACCTCTTGCAATGGCGTATCTTTTAAATCATTGAATCCCTTAAATACATTAAGCATTCGTTCATACTCCTGGCATTCCACTTGCTGCGGGTTCAGCGCAGCCATTTCCGGTAGATCGAAGAAGGAGATGCGCACCTCTCCCCCCTGCAGTGGCTGAAATACCCGTCCCAACCGCTCGATATAGCCCTCGCCCAGCACGGCGCGGGTATCATCAGAAAGTGTGATATAGCGATGCTTGCGATACTGCTTGAGCAGATCGGCCAGCATGAACGACTCGCCATCCAGGTTCAGCTTCAGTTCGCCCTCCAGGAAGTGAATGCCAGAGCGAAGCGAGATATACAACTTAGGTTCTACCGGTTTCACCCGGTAGTTGCGTAGCCGCTCCACCCCTACGAGGCGATAGCCAAGCAGCAACGAGGGCAGTTCCTCTTGCAAAAAGGGAGCGGCTGTCTCCTCGGGCACGATGAAAAAGTCTCCATCCCGATAAAGCTCCTTCTGCGCCAAACGGTCGGGGGCATATCGCATCAACTGTGTCCACATCGTTTGAGCCAACTCATCCACAGAGGCTTGCACAATGCGTTTGAGCACGATCTGCCGATCCGGCAGCAGTGAGGCTACCCAATTCACGTCGAAATCGGTCACGAAATCCACGTCATATCCCGGGATGGAACAGGCCAAGCGCAAATGGAGTGCCCGGTCGCGATCTACTTTCTCAAAAACTAACGTGGGCACCATCTCTATCGCCTCATCCGAGAAGCTCACCACATAGTCAGCATACTCCACCCGCACATGTTGTATATAAGAATAGAAAACCGAGAGATACTCCTCTACTAAGGATTCCTCAAACGGAGCCAGAAAGGCATCCATCTGCTGATAATGATCTCCTATGGGAAGAATCCGGAAGAGCTGATCTCCCCGCAAAGCGAAACTGTCGGTCAACAGGCGCACAGGCAGCTCCGGTTGTCGCTCCTCGTCCTCGATGCGCAACTTAGGCACGAGCATTCCTCGTTCCTTGCGCAGCTCCAAGCAAAGCGATGTCGGCTGCTCTACCAACCGGATAGGAAGCATCGCCTCGTTCACCAGGTTATGACACCGTGCTAATTGCCACATTAAATAGGGACTATCCGTTAAATAGATCTTCTCCCCTGCCGACTCCCGCTCCCAGTTCACCTGCAACAGGCACGCATCTCGCAAATGCTCAAACAGACGTAACGTTTGGGCCAATTCGCCCGTATAGCTGCGGTAATCCAGAAAGAGAGGTGACTGCCGCTGATCGACCGTCTCCACATAACACCCCGCCTGATCCGTGGCAATGCGAAAAAAGAAGGCAGAGGATGCTGTTTCACGCGAGGGAATACCCAAGGAGCGGTTTTGCTTCAGAAAAGACAGAAAGTTGTTCATGGCCATTTATATTTTCTTACACCTCCTCCATCCTTACCAACTCCCAGCCACAGAACTGCATGATGATCTTGTGCAGCAGTGTGCCTTGACGGAGGGCCTCCACACGGGGGGCGACGGCATAGCGATGGATCTGCTCGACCGCCTCCTGCCATTGCGCCTCGCCCTTCTCTGCAAAGTCTTTCTTAGGTAGGTATTTCAATTCTAAGATGTAGCTGTGCTCCGCTTGGTAATGCGTCATATCGGGAAGCAGGAAAAAGTCACAGAAACCATGATTCAGCTCCACCTCAGGAGCCGTCAGGTAATAGCTGTTCAAGCTGAGATATGCTAAGAAGAAGCCTTGGATGTTGCGTTCGCCCTCGATCATATCACGCACCGACGAGAGTTTCTGGTAAGCATCGGCGATGTAGCGCAACGCCTCCTCCCAATGGCCGTCAAAGGCCATATTGTCGAAATAGTCGTTGAGTTCGTTGTGCCTCAAATTGCTCATTGGTTGATACATCTCCAACAAATAGCTATAGTATTGCTTGCGAACATTATTGTTTGGGATTCCCAAGATCAGGCGATTGCCCCGTGTCCCGACCATCGTCAGCATGCCATAATAAAACAGCAAGCTGGGGAAAATCTCCGGATTAGGTAACTCTCTCGCAGAGAAGGAGGTGAAAAGCTCCGTCACGATCTTTCCCTCCTCGGCAATCTTTATCAACACACCTTTTCTGTTCCCATCCAGTTTGTCAAATTGCAGCAATCGTTTCAACTTGTTGTAATCCGTCTTCGTGTTCGGGTCGAGCATCTGCTTGGGTGGACAACCTCTATCCGCATAGTGGCTCAGATAATACAACACCATGTCGCAATTGAATACCCGGATGTCGCTCTTCAAGCATTCTTCAGCGAAGCAATAGTTGTCATACCAAGGTTTCATGTCGGCAATCATCGCCTCCACGTCACAATCCGCTGGCAATCGACCGACCTCTTTGTAATAGGTGAACATCGTGCGCACATCCTCCGTGCTGAATCCCAGCATCTTGTCGAATCGGGGATTGGTAGAGAGATGCCAGCCGATGTTGAAACCGCTCGTTAAATCATCGAGTGTCACGGGGCTCACACCTGTCAGGAAGATCCGCTCGAACATGCCCTTGAACAGCTTGAAGGTGTCTCGATAGAAACCATCCGCATGGGTGATGGCGTGATACACTACCTCCCCTTGCTCGTCGAGCACGATGTTCGTGAAGTTGTCATACTCATCCACGATTAAGTAGAGCGGGTGACCGAGGTCATGCGCCATGTCGTTCAACAGGTTGAACTTCTCTGTCGAGTTACGGGAGGCATATAGGCGCTCCACTTTATCTGCGGGGTATTCCTTGCCGTAGCGATCCATGAAATTGTCTAACCGGTTGCAGCAATAGGTATTGAAGTTCTCCTCCAAACGCTCCATGTTGCTACCCGCACGGGAGAAATCCAAGTAGAGTACTTGATAGTGATTCTTCAAGGGCGTAGGGTGTTGGCCCACCCAAAGATCGCCAAAGAGACTGTCGAACTCACCCGTCATCGACTTGTCGTAGTAGGCTCGCATCATGCTGATGAACAAACTCTTGCCAAATCGACGGGGACGAATGAAGAAGATGTTGCGGGGTTGTTCCTCCAACTCTCGCAGAAACATCGTCTTATCCACGTAATACAGATTTTGCTTCCTCACCGACACGAAGTCGGCCACGCCATAGGGTATTTGCTTGATTGCTATCTCGTTCATGACTCTTCCTTTTTTGATGGTTGTCTCCTTCCGGAAAATGCTTACCTTCACTTCGCCAAGCAAAGGTAAGCATTCTTTTGGGATATTGTTCCTTCGCAATAACGCAACAGCGTTACAGCAAAAATATGCATGATCGTCGTTTATTTTACCTCGATGATTCGACTTGGAGGATGGCTCCCTTGATGCCGTCGGCAAAGGCCTCTAAGACGATGGGACCTGCCTCCTCGGAGGTTTGCACGATGGCGGTCAGCTGGCCACTGAAAAGTGACATCCTCGGCTGATGGAAAGGTTCCAAGCAGACGGAGTTGCCATTGGCAGCCGCCCGGAAACTACCCGCTCCAGTCACTCGTAAACGTACTTCACGGGTCTCATTGGGACAGAGGTTGCCGTTCTTATCTACCATCCGTACGTTGATATACGCCAAATCCTTGCCATCGGCGGTGAGGTGCGTGCGATCGGCGGTCAACTCGATATGATGAGGCTTTCCTGCCGTATGGATTTCCTTCGTAGCGGCCACGTTACCCTGCTCGTCGTAGGCCACCACCTTCACGGTGCCCGGCTCATATTTGGTGTCCATCCACATCAAGCGATAGCGTTTCTGACGCTCAAAACTTTGCTGCGCCTCCTTCGTGTAGCTGCCGTCGAGCGGAATGCTCAGATCCTTCGCTCGACGGCCTTGGCTCTTGCCATTGATGAAGAGCTCCGCCGAGGGATAGTTGGTGTAAACAAAAATGGGGGTTACTTCTCCCTTGCGATTTGGCCATGTCCAATGCGGCAGGATGTGGAGGGTCTTCTCCTCCTTGTTCCAATGGCTGCGATAGAGGTAGTAGCGATCCTTCGGGATGCTGGCGAGGTCGATGATGCCAAACAAGGAGCTATGGCTCGGCCAATTGGTATAGTAAGGTGTCGGCTCGCCCAAATAGTCGAAACCGGTCCACACGAACTCTCCCATGCAATAGGGCAGATCCTCATGCTGGATGAAATCATCCTCCGGAAGGTTCGACCAGCTGCAATGCTCCACGTCGTAGCCGGAACTCTGATGATCGTCGTAGGTGGCCATTGCCCTCCGCTCAACGGGGAACTTATAGACACCGCGGGAGCTGACCGTCGAGGCCGTCTCGCTGCCGAGGATCAATTTCTGCGGCAAGACGTTGTAGTTGCGCACATAGCGGAAGGGACGATAGTTGAATCCCGCCACGTCCATCACCGCCGCGAAACCGTTGCTCACCACGGCATCGGGATTGTCCATACCTTGTGTCACGGGGCGTGTGGGATCCTCCCGATGGCAGATGTCTTGCAACCATTTCGCCACCTTATATCCCTCCTTGTCGCCCTGGTTAGGCACCTCATTACCGATGCACCAGAACATCACGCTGGGGTTGTTGCGATAGTGATGGATGAGATTCACGAGGTCTTTCTCTGCCCAATCGTTGAACAGCAGGTTGTAGCCATTGGCGCACTTCGGCTGGTTCCACTCGTCGAAACTCTCGGCCATCAACATCATACCCATCTCGTCGCACGCCTCCACCAACTCCGGCGCGGGCATGTTGTGCGAGGTCCGAATGGCATTGCAACCCATATCCTTCAACATCGTGATCTGCCGACGAATAGCCGCCCGATTGACCGCCGCTCCCAAGGGCCCCAAGTCGTGATGGTTGCAAACACCCTTGAACACGACACGCTCACCATTGAGGAAGAAGCCTTTGTCGGGGATCACCTCGATCGAGCGTATGCCGAAGGTGGTGGTATAGGTATCACACAACCGATCCCCCTCATAGAGGCGGCTCTCCGCTTTGTACAAGGCAGGCATATCCACCGACCAAAGCGTCGGGGTGCGCACCGTGCATGTCTGCTCGACACCCTTTCCCAACGAATTGTCCTTCAACGACTCCGATAACTCGATCAACTGCTGGCCATTCGGGTTGAGCAACCGGGTTTTCAGCGTGTATCTTGATGGATCCGCCCCATCAGGTAAGACCACCTTCGTGCGCATAGCCACCTTCGCAGCCTCCCGGCTCACCTCCGGGGTCGTGACATAGGTGCCCCACACGGGGATATGCGCCGCCTCGGTGACGATCAGATGCACGTTGCGGTACAATCCTGCGCCGGGATACCAACGGGAGGATTCGGGCAGGTTCTCCAAGCGCACTGCCAAGATATTCTTCTGCCCCGGACGCAACTGACGGGTGATGTCGAAATGGAAACTATTATAGCCATAGGGCCAATAACCCACCTCCTCGCCATTCACATAGACACGCGCATGACTCATCGCCCCATCGAAGAGCAACGTTGCCCGCTTCCCGGCGGAGAACTCCGGCACCTCGAAAGCCAGGCGATACCAACCGACACCGACGAATGGCAATCCTCCCGTACGACCGGCATGCTCCATCGCCTCCGTTTGTCCATCTTGTGCGATGGCCACCTCCTGCTTGTCATTTTGCGCACTGAAAGGACCATAGATCGCCCAATCGTGTGGCACCGTGACGTTTTGCCAATCCGCATCCGCACAAGATACCTCCTTGAACGTAGGATTATCTGCCCGGGTGAAACGCCACCCCTTCTCCAACAAATGTTCTGCACGTCCCTCGGCACGGAGGGAGGGCATCACACCTAACACTCCCGCCACCACAAATACTAAATAAAGGAAACCTCTTCTCATGACTTTTTTAGGTTTAGATTCTACGATTATGCCCCAAATTTACTACTTTTGCAACTATTACAAACGATTTTAAAAAAAATACGCATCATGCTGATCCAATTAGCATTCGTTTTGGTAGCCATCTTAATCGGTGCCCGTATTGGAGGCATCGGTTTAGGTGTTTTAGGAGGCCTCGGCCTTGGTATTCTCACGTTTGTCTTTGGGCTTCAACCCACCTCTCCCCCGATTGATGTCATGCTGATGATTGTGGCGGTCATCGCCGCAGCCAGCTGTATGCAAGCGGCGGGTGGTTTGGATCTGATGGTGAAATGGGCGGAGCGGCTCCTGCGCAAGCATCCCCAGCGCATCACGATCTTAAGCCCTATCGTGACCTACCTCTTCACCTTCATCGCCGGCACGGGACATGTGGCTTACTCCGTTCTTCCGGTGATCGCCGAGGTGGCGACAGAGACAAAGATACGCCCCGAACGTCCTTTGGGCATCGCCGTGATCGCCTCGCAACAAGCCATCACTGCCAGCCCTATCTCTGCGGCTACGGTGGCCTTGCTAAGCATGCTCAGTGGCCATGGAATCAGCTTGCTGAATATCTTGATGATCTCTATCCCCTGCACGTTTATCGGCGTGATGGCGGGTGCGCTCTTCTCGTTGAGGGTCGGCAAGGAGTTGATGGATGACCCCGAATACCAACGTCGATTAGCGAGCGGTGAGTTTAAGACGCAACACTATGAGGCAAAGGGGGTTGAGAATCAACGCAACGCAGCCCTCTCCGTAGCGATTTTCATCTTGGCCACATTAGCGATTGTCTTATTTGGCTCAATCGAGACCTTGCGCCCCCATTTCGACACCAGTGCAGGAACAGTCTTAATGCCGATGGCGCATATCATCGAGGTGTTGATGTTGGGTGCGGCAGCATTGATCCTGCTCATCACCCGCACGGATGGTATCAAGGCAGCTACCGGCTCCGTGTTCAGCGCCGGTATGCAAGCGGTGGTGGCGATCTTCGGTATCGCTTGGATGGGTGACACCTTTATCGGAGGTAACATGACGGAGTTGAAGGGCTCGATCGAACAGATCGTTACCGAAATGCCCTGGCTCTTCGGCATCGCTCTCTTCGTGATGTCTATCTTGCTGTTCAGCCAAGCGGCCACTATTCGTGCGATGCTGCCTTTAGGGTTGGCGTTAGGGCTCTCTCCCTGGATGTTGATCGCCCTTTTCCCAACGGTGAACGGTTATTTCTTCATCCCGAATTACCCCACCATCGTGGCAGCGATTAACTTTGACCGCACGGGCACGACCCGCATCGGCAAATACCTGTTGAACCATTCGTTCATGCTCCCCGGCTTGATCGCCACCGGTGTATCTGTCGCCTTAGGATTGCTCATGGTATTCTTGTGGTTTTGAAATGCGTTGCAGTGTTATAGTGGATTTTTCATTCATCAAATCTATTCAATATGGCATTTTCTGACACCAAGCCCCATTATGCGTTGTTAGATGGGCTTCGCGGCGTAGCCGCTCTTTTAGTCGTATGGTATCATGTGTTCGAGGGATTCTCCTTTGCTGGAAACACCTTAATCGAGCATATCAATCACGGCTATTTGGCAGTCGATTTCTTTTTCATCCTCTCCGGATTCGTGATCAGCTATGCGTATGACGATCGATGGGCGAAGGGCTTCACGATGAGGCAATTCTTTGTTCGCCGCTTGATTCGTTTGCATCCGATGGTAATCATGGGTGCACTGATTGGTACCATTACCTTCTGTTTACAGGGATGCGTGCAATGGGATGGTACCCATGTGGCTACCTCGGCGATCATGTGGGCACTGCTGATGGCGATGTGTTTCCTTCCCGCTTATCCCGGTGCGCCTTACGAGGTGCGTGGCAATGGGGAGATGTTTCCCCTCAATGGCCCTACATGGTCTCTTTTCTTTGAATATATCGGCAATATCTGCTATGCGCTCTTCATTCATCGGCTCTCCAACAAGGCACTTGGTTGGCTCACTCTTTTGCTTGGTGCGGGGTTGTCCAGCTTTGCCCTCTTCGATTTCGTAGGCTACGGCATGATTGGCGTGGGATGGACACTGGAGGGCTTGAACTTCTTCGGTGGCTTGCTACGCATGGCATTCCCCTTCACCGCCGGCATGTTAATTGCCCGTCATTTCCGTCCGATTCCTATCCGAGGAGCCTTCTGGATCTGCACGATGGTGTTAATCTTGCTCTTCCATGTACCCTATATTGAGGGGAACGAGCCGATTTGCCTCAACGGTATCTTTGAGTTGGGTTGCATCTTCGTGATCTTCCCGATCCTGGTTTGGATCGCCGCCTCCGGCACCACCACCGATCGCCGCTCTACGCAGATCTGCCAATTCGTAGGCGACCTCTCCTACCCGCTCTACATGGTGCACTATCCGGTGATGTATCTCTTCTACGCTTGGCTGATCGAGACCAAGCAATACACCCTCAGCGAGACATGGCCGGTTGCCCTCTCTGTCTATGCGTTGAACATCTGCATTGCTTATGCCTGCTTGCGTTGTTACGATCTTCCCGTGCGGCGTTGGCTGACGCAACAGTTACTTCAACGTAAGGCGCGCTAAATAATCAAAATGTTCCCCCTCGGCGATCTTTTCGGCTTGAAATCCAGCTTGTGCCGCTTGTAAACTCAGCGTGCAGAAGTCGATATAAATCCAGTCGAAAGGATCGCCTTTCACCTGCTTATATTGCATCCGGAAATCAACCTCGCCGTAATAGTCATCCTCGGGCGCAAAATCCAAGTTGCCCTCCTCATCCTCAAAGAGGTAGCTTAAGTCGCTTGAATCCATCAAGATTTGTCCACCAGAAGCCAAAAGTTGTTTCATCCGCTGAAAAAAGGCGGGGAAATGCGCCAACTTCCCTACGATGCCGGAGCCGTTCATCAAGAGTAAGATCGTATCAAATTGACCGGTAAACGTCCGATCGAACAGATTGACACATTGCGCATCTTTCACCCCTCGCAGACGCATCGCCTCCACAGAAAGCGGAGAGATATCGATGGCCGTGACCGTCTGCTCCCTCTCCTGCAAAGCCAAGGAATGGCATCCACTGCCGGCCCCTACATCAAGAATGCGACCGCTACAACGTTTCAATGCTACACGCTCGATTTCGGGCATCTGTTCATACGCACGAAACAATTGGGCAACAGGGATCTCATCCTCATCAAACTGAGAGGAGAAAACACGAAGTTTGCTCGCCTTCCCATAGGCGAGATAATCAGCGATAGCGGCTCCCATCGGATCCCGATCGGGCGATAAAGTCATTGCACACATACGCTTTGCCTTATTATTTGAATCAATCCGGCGGCGAAATTACAATAATCTTTTTACATTTACGGCGTTAAACAGGAAAGGAGCGTATGATGAAACAGATGCAGATAACGACAACCGTAGCCGTTTATACCTACGACGAATTGGATAGCATGAGTCGTCACTTATACCAAGCCGCCCAAGAAGCGGCACATAAGGCGTATGCACCCTACTCCCATTTTCAGGTAGGTGCCGCCCTATCGCTCGATAATGGAGCGATTATTTCGGGTAGTAATCAAGAGAATGCCTCTTATCCTGCGGGTTGTTGTGCCGAGCGAACGTCCATCTTCTATGCAGGAGCCAATCATCCGGAGGCCATCGTCACTCGTATAGCCATCGTTGCTTTTAATCCGCAAGGTCAGGTGGAGCAGATTTCCCCTTGCGGCATCTGCCGGCAAGTGTTGTTGGAGACGGAGCAACGGCAGGGCGCACCCATCTCCGTGTGGCTTTTTGGTCGTGAGGCGGTTTATTGTTTTCATTCCGCCGCCTCGCTACTCCCAATGGGTTTTGAGATGCTCCCCTCTTCCTAAAAGAAGCGATGATGAGGTAAGAAAGAGTTATTGACGTTTGGCTGAATTTTGCAAAGGTTTGTTTACAGAAAGGCGTTGAAATACTAAATAATACAAACTAATGATAGAATCATGCTGTAAGCGTATGTTGTAAAACATAAAACCGCTATATTTGCATCGTGTTTTTCATGATACTAAGATTTAAGGTTAACAATTATGAGATTGGCTGTCCGTGATGGATGGCTTTTTTCATATATAGGGGTGACGTAACTCCATTACGATATATACCGGTTCAGGTCGCCCGGTTGACGCAAGGCGTTTGCAGCCTATCAGCAAAAGTAAATATTCTTGTGATTTATCCTTGCGCATTTGCAAGGGTAACTCATCAATCGCTGCGCTATCCTTGAAGTATTGCAAGGGTAATTTGTAAATCGCTGCGCTATCCTTGAAGTATTGCAAGGGTAACTCATCAATCGTTATGCTATCCTTGAAGTATTACAAGGGTAACTCATCAATCGCTGTGCTATCCTTGAAGTATTGCAAGGGTAATTCGTAAATCGATATACTATCCTTGTAATCGTACGAGGGTAAAAACAGGTTGTCAATATCTTTGCAATCTTGCGAGGATAGATGATACGCCTGCTTTCCATAGGATGTTTCACTGACTACAACGTTATAGGTGGATTGCGGGAGATCGCTCAATGGCTGGAGAACCACTGCTTGAACTCGGCGGCACGATTCTTGGCGATAAAGACGGGTTCGGGTGTGGGGACGGTCAAGTTGATCCGCAACCGATTGTCGAACCAAATGGTGATGCTCTCGATCGCCTCCTTGGAAAGGATGAATTGCCGGTTCACCCGGAAGAAGAGCGTCGGATCCAACTTGAGAATCAGTGTGTCGAGGGATTTACCTAAGGGATAGCGTTGCTCATCAAACGTTAGCAACTCGCCATTTCCACCCGTCGAATAGAAATAGGCGATCTGCTCCATCTTGATCGGGAGGAGGCGATCCTTGCAAGGCACGAGGATGCGCTTGATCACTTCGTTGCCCCAAATGAAGGGATCGGCAGGTTGCTGGGTGGCGGGATTGCGCCGTTTGAACTTCTCCAACGCCTTGCGCACCGACTCGATGCCGATGGGTTTGAGCAGGTAATCGACACTGTTCACCTCGAAAGCCTTGATGGCATATTGATCGTAGGCGGTGGTGAAGATGATGGGGGTGTCGATGGTCACGCAATCGAAGATGCAGAAGGCATTGTTTGCGAAGCGGTTACTTCGTCTTCGATAATCAAGATTTGCATGTGAGGGCTGTTTTAGGGTGAGACATCAGGGGGAGGATGACCTCGAAGGTCTCCTCACGGTCGTTGATTTGAATCGGTTGGCCACTTTGCAGCAGGAAACGTTGGTTGAGGTTGCTCAACCCGATGCCATGCTTCTCCACCTCGTCGAGCAGGGGATGCTTCGGGTTGGTGATGCGCAGCTGATACCCCTCGGCCACCAAGGTGATGCGCATCGGATGGCGATTGCTGATCTCGTTGTGTCGACAGACATTCTCCACCAAGGGCAACAGGGAGAGCGTGGGAAGGCAAAGTCTCAACGTCTCAGGAGCAATCTGCCGCTCGAAGGTGAGGCGTTCACCATATTTGATGGTCAGCATGAATTGATACTTATCCAAGAGGGCCAACTCCTCCCGGAGGGTCACCCACTCCTGCTGTTGGCTGTTCAAGATGTAGCGGAAGAGGGCGGAGAGGTTGTTGAGATAAGCCAACGCCCGCTCCTTCTCCTCTCCGGCGATCAATCCTCCCAATGAGTTGAGCGCGTTGAAAAAGAAGTGCGGATGGATCTGGTTGTGGAGCGCATTCAGCTGGCTGGATAGCGACTCGTTTTGCAGTTTGATGTAGTTTCGCTTCATCTCCTCGTTGCGGAGAATAAACGCATAGAGCAGGCTTAGCGTATAGAAGGTGACGAAGAGCAGGAACAACTTGTTGATCCATGCGCTCGCCGGCTCGTGGAAGAAGTAGTAGCGAATTTGTTTGTAGCTGGGCATGATAAAAGGATCTTCGGAGTAGGATCGGAACATCTGCCCATAGAGCTCGGTGTTGATTCGGTTGATGGTGGGGCGGACGGCAAGCCACACGAAGAGTGCCGCACAGCAGGTCAAACATAATCCGACGAGGAAATGCTTTAACGGCTGATGTCGCATAGGTCGCCAACGGGTGAAGAGCAGGGTGAGGCAGGAGGTGATACCCAGGAAGAAAAAGAGTTTGAAGAAGAAGAGTAAATAGCTCCATCCCAAAATGGCATCGAAGGGACCATTCGCCGCCACGATGCGATCGATCACCTCGTCGAACACGATGAGGTCGGTGAACACCAAGGGGAAGATGAACCATTTGAAGCTGTTGCCCTGTACCCAATCTTTTAGTGCCATAATCAGTTGATTTCTATGATGACGCTATCTTTTTCGCAAAGGTAGGGGTTTCTTGTGAGATAGCGGCGCTTGTGTGTCGGCTTTTCAAAGTCCCTTTTTTCGCCCTCATCCCTTAGTCATTCGCTTTCATAGGAAGGGTCGATTGAGACGTGCCACTGGCGTGTCTCTACGTGTTTATATGTGTTACACCGCAACGGCGTTACAGGGGAAATTCGTCTCCATCCCTCCTTTTTTCGTTTTGGAATCAACGGTTGATACGGGGTGAGAAGATTGGCTCTATATTCGCGTCAGAGATGAACGAAAAGGGTTCAATTCTCTCTCAGATACAAATGAGTTAACTGTTCGCTTTGAACGGGTTAGTCTTGGCGAAAAGATAGTTTAGGTTATTAAAAAAGAAGAATTATTTGATTGTTTAATGGGTTAAAAAGTTTAGGTTATGAAGAAGTTAATGATGGCATTAAGTGTGGTGTTAATGAGTATGGGTATGCAATTGGTGAAGGCGCAGGGTGTGTATGAGCTGACGGGTAAGGCTCCCTTCACGATCCGGTTCGGACAACTCAGTCGCTATCTGGATCTCCAGCCGTCGCAGCAGGAGTCGGTTTATCGGATCAGCGAGGCATTCATGGCCGACCAACAAGAGGCATTGAGCCGCAGTGCCCGGAAGGAGGAGTTGATGATGCGTGCGTTGCATGCCAATTTGAAGCAGATGAAGGAGGCGCTCAGCGAGGCGCAATATCGCAGCTACGTGCAGTTGCTCAACGTGACGAGCAACAATAATCAGTATGCATCCAACAATCTAACGGATAGCTACTTAGCAAACAACCACTAATGATCTCCTCCGTAGAGACGTGCCAATGGTGCGTCTCTACTTTTTTTCGCGTGTAGATCAGATGATGGATTACTTGAATGAATAGAGACATTCCTTGATCAAAAGGAAAGGAGTTGCGCACCCACTTGGAAGAAGGCACGATCGCACACAGGATTCCAAATCGCTGTGGCATGAAGCGGCAGGGTATAGGAGGCGGTGAGAGGCAACCGATAACCTACACGCAGCTCCACATGGATCACTCCCGGTCGGTCGCTGTAGAAAGTGGTGCGATCGTCCGAGGCACGAAGCGTGAAGGTGCCACCACATCCGACTGCTATATGCCAATCCGGCTGTGCGAGCAACGGATATTCCGCATAGACATAGGAGGAATAGCGGTTTTTCTGGTTCTCCGCATCCCGATCCCTCCCGAACAGGATGGTGGACGCTTGCAGCCGAAGCGGAAAGGAGGCCCCGCACTGATAGCTCACGATGGCATCGAGGAAACGTCCTGTGGTAGCTGCGGAATAGTTGAAAAACTCCCGGTTGTTGTAAGTGGCACCGGGTGAGAAATTGTAGGTGTCCCAAAAGGCTAATTTGAACCGCTTCCAGCGAAGTTCCAAGAATTGGTTGAACTCTTTGTAATCGCCAGACGTGTTCGTACCACCCCAAAGGCCGAAGCGGATGTGATTACCCGGGTCGTGTACGCTGAGCGAGGAGGTCATGACCAAGCCATCGCTCACCTCGATGCCTCGCCAGAGGTGGTTGTTGGCGATACGGAAATCCCCATCTAACCATTTCGGGCAATAGGGTTTGGCGGCAGATAAAGGGAGGGATAAGGCCGCAAGCAGGATGCCTGCGACCTTGCTCCATGAGCGTGATTTTTCCATGACTTATCCTTTCTGATCCAAGTCGATGAGCACCTTCATGGCTGTCTCTCGATGGGTGTCGATGAATTGATAGGCCTCATCATATTGCTCAAAGGCGAAGCGGTTGCTCACCAACGGGGAGAGGTGGATCACGTCACGGCTGGCGAAGTCGATGGCGGTCAGGTAATCCTCGTGGCGATACATCATCGAGCCGATCAGACGCAACTCATGCTCGCCGAGGTGGAACATGCTGAGGGCGGGATCCTTGCCGAAGACAGCCACCACCACGATGTCGCTTCCCTTCTCGATCGTCTCCATCAGCGAGCGGATGGAGGATTCCACGCCTGCCACCTCGAAACCCACTTGGAAACCCTCGTCGCCAAAGAGCTCGGCGGCCGCCTCCTTCAAAGAGCCTTTCGTCACGTTGAGCGTATGGGCGATGCCACATTCACGTGCCTTGTTGAGACGCAGGTCACTCACGTCAGTGATGAGCACCTTCTTCGCCCCTCGCGCGAGGCAGAACTGCGCGACGAGGTTGCCGATCGTGCCGGCGCCGCTCACCACCACGTTCTTGCCTTTCACCTCCGTGCGTGCGGAGGCATGTGCACCTACGGCGGATGGCTCAATCATGGCTCCAAAATCCAATGACATCTCATCGGGCAATCTCAACACCCGCTCCTCATCCACCACGAAGAGGTCTTGTGCGGCGCCATCCGCTTGGAAGGCTTGCACACGCAGGTGCTCACAGACGTTATACTGCCCACGTTTGCAGGGGTTACAGGTGCCACACACCAGTTGCGGGCGTGCCGTTACCTTATCGCCCGGTTGGCACTTGGTAACCTCAGCACCACAGGCAACGACCGTACCCGCATACTCATGTCCCTGCACGACGGGGTAGAAAGTGGCCGGATGTAACCCATGGTAAGAGTGGATCTCACTGCCGCAAATGCCGATGCGCTTGACTTGGATCAACACTTGGTGGGCGTTCAAATCGGCTGCCTTAGGCGCAGCCACCTCCTTGAATACGATTTGCTTCGGAGCAACTAATACAGCTTGTCTCATAGTGATTATCTATTTTTTAATTCGTTGATGATGCGATTATAAGTCTCTTTGTTGAGTCGGTAGAAGAGCAGGCAAAATGCGGTCACGATCCAAAGCACACCGGGAATCGTGGAGAAGGCATGTCGCATGATAGCCAGCACTTCCGGGTTTTGCTCGCCGTTGCTGACGTAACCCGCATTGCCCAACGCCAAGGCAAGCAGCGAGGTGCCGAGCGCCATACCGATCTTATTGCCCAAGGAGACGAAGGCGTATTGGAATCCGTCGTTGCGAAGCCCTGTCTTCCACTCTCCATATTCCACGCAGTCAGGAATGATGGCATAGATGGCCGTGTTGAACCCTGAGAAGAAGAACTGCGAGAGCGCCGCAAAGAGGTAGAAGCAAACGGGATCCTCTTTAGGGCTGAAGAAGTAGAGCATGATTAGGGTCATTCCCGTGAAGAGGGAGAAGATCGAAGCCGCCCATCCCTTGTTGCCTGTCCATCGGAACACCTGCGGGAAGCAAGCGGCACCGATGATCGAGGGCACGATGATCGCCATGGAGTAGAAGGAGAAGAGATTGGCCGATCCCTCCACGTAGGTGAAATAGTAGAGCATGTCGGCGTTGCGTCCATAGAGGATAAAGCCGAAAAGCAGTTGCCCCAAGAGCGCCAACAGATAGGGACGGTTTTGCACGATGGCTTTCAGTTGCGTGCGCAGGTCGAGTTTTTGCTGGGGAGGGATGGTCACCACCTCCCGCGTCTTGCGGAAGCAGAAGAGGTGGCAAGCGGCGAAAATCAAGCCATAAATCACGGCTACGGAGAGATAACCCTGCTTTGGGTTGTCATTGCCCAACCAACCGATCAAGGGGACGGTGATGATGTTGATCACCCCGATGGCGATCATGGCACTGACTGAGCGGCTCGTGTTCAGTTGCGCCCGCTCGTCGATGTCTTGCGTCATGGCTCCGCAGAGGGTGCCGTAAGGCAGGTTCACGCAGGTATATCCTAACACCAAGAGGCAGTAAGTGATGGCCATATAGACGACCTTCGCCGTTTGGCTCCAATCAGGGTGTGCCCAAAAGGTAAGTACAAGCAGCAGAGCCGTGATAGGTGCCCCAAAGAGCAGCCACGGGCGAAAACGTCCCCAACGGCTGTGCGTCTTGTCGGTGAGCGAGCCGATAATTGGGTCGTTGATCGCATCCCAAAAGCGCGAGAGCAGCATCAAGGTGGCTACCGCTCCCATACTGATACCGAACACGTCGGTGTAGAAAATCATCAGAAAGTTTCCGACGAACATCCAACTAAAGTTACATCCCACATCGCCCATGCCATAGGCGAACTTGCTGATCAGGGATATTTTTCCTGGCATAGAACTTGATTTCATTTTTTTATACGTCACTATTGGTGAACTATTTAGGTTTTCTTGCTTGCAAATGTAACGGGGCGTGAGCGGGTCAGCAATCTTTTTGAAAACCACTTTTTTCGCAACCGTTCCCGCAACCGTTCCCATTTTTCGCAACCGTTCCCGATTATCTGTGTGCGACGGGGGATCATTCGCTTTTTTTCCCTACTTTCGCGGGAAATAATCTGTAACCGCTAAAAATTGAGATACTATGAAATACGTCACCATCATAGATATTGCCAAGGAGTTGGGCATCAGCAAATCCACGGTTTCCCGTGCGTTGGCGGGTGATAGCCATAACGTGAACGCCGAAACCATGCGGCGCATCGTGGAGGTAGCTGATCGCATGGGGTATCAGCGCAATGAGTTAGCCGTCAATTTACGCCGACAACATACCCAAACAATCGGTATCCTTATCCCCGAGGTGGTGACCACCTTTTTCATGAATTTCATCGAACATGCGCAACGACTGTTGCGAAAGGATGGCTACCGGGTGATCGTAGCCATCTCTAACGAGGATCCAGAGCAGGAGCGAGAGAATTTACGGATGATGGAGCAATGCCGGGTGGATGGCATCTTGATGAGCGTCTGCCACCACGAGGCGAACATTGATTGCTATCAGCGGATGATCCGCAAGGGGATTCCCATCACCTTTTTTGATCGTGCGGTGGAGGGAGTGGAGGCCTCACGGGTGGTCGTGGATGACTATATCATGTCTTTCTTACTGGTGGAGGCGTTGATTCGCAAGGGTCGTCGGCGTATCGTGCATTTGGCAGGGCCGAAGCATGTGCGTAATGCGGTTGCTCGTTTGCAAGCGTATCGGGATGCGTTGCGCAAGTTCGGTATGGAGGTAGATGAGCGCTATATCGTAGCGGGCGGCTTGAATGCGGAAGAGGGAGCCGCTGCTATGCGTCGATTCGTGGAGGGCGGGTTACCTTTTGATGCCCTGTTCGGCTTCACGGAGATGGCCACCTTGGGGGCAAAGAGCCTCTTGCAGCAATTGGGGTATCGCATCCCCGATGAGGTGGCGCTCTGTTGCATGTCGGGCACTACGCTTTGCACCTTGGTGCATCCGGAGCTCACGGCAGTGGAGCAACCGGTGTATGCCATGGCGGAGACGGCTTGTCGCCTTTTGATTCACCAAATCGAACATCCTGATGCCCCGAAAGAGGAGGTCGTCCTTCGGGGAGATTTGCGTTTCCGGGCATCGACATAGCCCTGCGTTTCACCGTAACAGCATTACAGGGAGTTTTTCTATCGCTTCGCACAATGCGAAATTTTCCTATATTTGCGAAACTAAAAATGAGGAGATCGTATCATGAACAGAAAAAGTTTGTTTTTGGGGCTCTGCCTGTGGTGCATGAGCTTTGTAGCGATGGGACAACATCGGGCGGATCGTCAGCAATTGACGGATGAGCAATCGTTTTCGATGATTCTTTTGGGGGATCCCCAGGGATATATTAAGTATGACATCAATCAACCATTGTTTGATCTTTGCACGGCTTGGATTGCTGACAACATCGACCAGCTGCATATCAAGGCGGTGCTTTGCACGGGCGACTTGGTGGAGCAGAATGAGAATATCGTGCGTAACCGCAAGATGTTGAACCAAACGAGCCGGGAGATGTGGCAAGCGGTGTCCCGTTCGTTCGAGCGGTTGGATGGAAAAGTGCCCTACATTATTTCGACCGGTAATCATGAGTATGGCTATCGGGCTTCGGAGAACGGGAAGACCCATTTCCCAGAGTATTTTCCCTTCGAGCGTAATAGGGCTTGGTATGATTGCGTGGTAAGTGACTTCCCCAATCGGGAAGGCGTGGCTTCGTTGGAGAATGCCGCCTTTGCCTTTGAGGACCCGCATTGGGGAAAGATGTTGGTGATAACCTCGGAGTTCGCCCCTCGGGATGAGGTGTTGGCATGGGCGAAGGATTTAGCCGCCAAACCGGAATATGCGGAGGCGAAGGTGATCTTCATGACGCACTCTTTCCTGTATCAGCGGACGGCTGAGCGGACGGCTAATGAGAAATATAAGATCTCTCCCGCCAATTATGGCGTTGACATCTGGGAGAAGTTGGTGGAGCCCTCGAAGAACATTCGCTTGGTGATTTGTGGCCATACGGGTGTGCCGGGTGATTTCGAGGATTCGGTGGCTTTTCGCTCCGATAAGAACAGTGCCGGGAAAACGGTGCATCAGATGATGTTCAACGTGCAGGTGCTCGGTTGTGGCTGGGAAGGCAATGGTGGTGATGGCTGGTTGCGCATCTTGGAGTTTATGCCCGATGGCAAGACACTCAAGGTGAGGACCTACTCTCCGTTGTTTGGCATCTCTTCTGCAACAAAGCATTTGGCGCATCGCACAGGTGCTTGTGATCAGTTTAATATGGTGTTTGAATAAGCTAAAATAGAGCCTTACGGAGCGTTTTAATAGATCCCGTAAGGCTCCTCTCTGTCTAAATCTCTTATCCTTCAAAAAGGTATTATAGCAACGTAAGCGTCACGATGCTGTTCTTGGGGAGGGTCACTTTCATCACGCCTTGCTTGACCTTTACCTCGCCAAACGGTACCTCTTTCACCTTGTCGGGATGCTCGAAGCTGTTGAGATCCTCGATGCGTGGGGCGGTAAGCATCACGCCGGTTGCCTTTGTGGCATTGATTCCCTTCAGGTTGACGGTCACCGTTTGCTCCTTGTCGATGGACACATTGGTCAGCGAGAGATGTATGCGTCCCTGTTGATCTTTGGAGGCAGTGGCACTCAACATCGGTAGCTTTGCCTCGAAATGGCGGTTGGCTCCCTGCATCTCCATCTCCTCGCAATCAATATCCACGGGTAGGTGAGTGGCATCTTGATGGACGGCATATTGCTTGAAGACGTAGTAGGTGGGTGTCAGTACCATCTGTTCCTCCTTTGTCAGGATCATCGACTGCAATACGTTGACGATTTGAGCGATGTTAGCCATCTTTAATCGCTTGGTATATTTATGGAAGATGTCGAATGAGGTGGAGGCGACAATGGCGTCACGCATGGAGTTCTGCTGGAAAAGATGTCCCTTGATGGTGCCCGGCTCCTCATCCCACCAGGTGCCCCATTCATCGAGCAGAAGGGCGACGTTGCCTTTTGGATCTTGCGCATCCATGATTGCGATGTGCTTCTTCAACACATCCTCGATTTCCCGGCATTTGCCGATTGTCCAATAATACTGGTCACGGGTGAATTGGGTGGCTGATCCTTTCGACCCCTCCCAACCAGGCACGGTGTAGTAGTGCAAGGAGAGTCCTGCCATGTTGCCACCACCTCGCTGCATCAGCACCTCCGTCCAGTTGTAGTCATAGTCGCTCGCACCACTGGCGATCTTGAAGAGTTGATGTCCGTCGTAATTACGGCAATAGGTGCTGTATCGACGAAACAGGTCGGCGTAGTACTCCGGTCGCATCGAGCCACCGCATCCCCATGATTCGTTGCCCACCCCCAGGAATTTTAGGTTCCATGAATGTTCCCGTCCATTCTTCCGTCGCAGGTTCGCCATGGGTGAGTCGCTGTCGGAGGTGATGTATTCCACCCATTTGGCCAACTCCTCCACCGTTCCGCTACCGACATTGCCACTCAGGTAAGGCTCGCACCCCAATAGCTCGCATAAGTTGAAGAACTCATGCGTGCCGAACGAGTTATCCTCCACGGTGCCACCCCAGTTGTTGTTCACCATCTTGGGGCGTTGCTCCTTAGGGCCGATGCCATCCATCCAGTGATACTCGTCGGCGAAGCAACCGCCCGGCCAACGAAGCACTGGCACTTTTAGGACTTTCAAGGCATTGAGCACATCCGTGCGATACCCCTCTTGGTTGGGGATCTTCGACTCTTTTCCCACCCAAAGGCCTCCATAGATGCAGGTGCCGAGATGCTCGGCGAATTGTCCGTAAATCTCCTTCGGAATAACTTCTCCCGGTTGATCGCCATGCAGTGTGACGGTTTGCGCTTCTATCGACAGTGACACTGCTGCGCATAGGGCCACGCCCCAAATTTGCTGAAATCTCATAGCTTTTTCGTATTGTTTGTTCGTTTACAAAAGTAGCAAAAAGGCGTGAGAATATCCGCTTTTGTCCGCTTAGTGTGCACGAAAACGAACACTGTGTTCGGAAACGAACACTTGAAAATAGACGGTTTGTTTGATAATGAGTCAGTTACGATTTTGGCACAACTTTTGCATGGTATTTGGTAGGAAAATAAAAACGAACACAATATGGACAGAGAAATACCCAAAGAGGTACGGCAGCGAGAGCGCCGGAAACAGTGGATGAAGATCGGGACGGGCGTTGTGGCGGCCGTCGTAGTGATGGGTGGCATGATGCGTTTGATGCAATCGAGCTTGAACCGGAAAGATTTGTTGTTCTCGACGGTCGATAAGGGCACGATCGAGGTGTCGGTGAGTGCGTCGGGCAAGGTAGTACCGGCATTTGAGGAGATCATCAACTCGCCAATCAACTCCCGCATCGTGGAGGTGTATAAGAAGGGTGGCGACTCGGTGGATGTGGGTACGCCGATCCTGCGACTCGACCTGTTGAGCGCGGAAACCGACTACAAGAAGCAACTCGACGAGGAGCAGATGAAGCAGCTGCAATTGGAACAGTTGGCCATCCAAAACCGCAGCAAGCTCTCGGAGATGGAGATGCAATTGAAGGTCTCCCGCATGGAGTTGAACCGCAAGGAGGTGGAGCTGCGCAACGAACGCTATCTCGATAGCCTTGGCGCAGGCACGACTGACAAGGTGCGTCAGGTAGAGTTGGATTATAACGTGAGCCTCCTGAAACTGAAAGAGGATGAGCAAAAGTATGCGAATGAGCGGGCGTTGACGGAAGCCGACTATAAGGTGAAAGCGCTTGAGTTGAACATCTTTCGCAAGAGTTTAGCGGAGACGAAGCGTATCTTGGAGGATGCGCAGATCCGTTCGCCTCGCAAGGCGATCTTGACCTATGTGAACAATGAGATCGGTGCGCAGGTAACGGAGGGTAATCGGGTGGCGGTTGTTTCCGACCTCTCGCACTTCAAGGTGGAGGGGGAGATCGCCGATACCTATGGCGACCGGGTGGCACCGGGTAGCCATGCCGTGGTGAAGATTGGCAGTGAGAAGATTGACGGTACGGTGAGCGACGTGACCCCCCTCTCGAAGAACGGAGTGATCTCCTTCACGGTGCAGCTGTCGGATGACAACAACAAACGCCTGCGCTCGGGGTTGAAGACGGATGTCTATGTGATGAACGCCATCAAGGAGGAGGTGCTGCGTATCGCCAATGGCTCCTACTATGTGGGGAAAGGCGAGTATGACCTCTTCGTGGTGAACGGCGGTGAGCTGCTGAAACGGAAGGTACGCTTGGGAGACAGCAACTTCGAATATGTCGAGGTGGTGAGCGGTTTGCAACCGGGTGATCAGGTGGTGGTTTCGGACATGTCGAGCTATAAGGAAAAGAGCAAATTGAAATTAAAAGATTAAGCGAGAAAGGAGGAATAGGTATGTTACTCGAACAATATGTGAAGCAGGCGGTGCAGCAATTCCGGGAGAGCCCTTTGGTGACAGGGCTCTCGGTGGCAGGAACAGCTTTGGCGGTGGCGGTGATCCTTGTCATGGTGTTGGTGTTTCAGATCAATTTGGCCGGTTTCGCTCCGGAATCTCACCGTGACCGCTTTCTCTATGTCTTCGGGGCGGAGGCCAATAGTCGCTCAGGGGGTGCACGCAATCGAGGCATGATGTCGGCGGAGGTGTTGAAGGAGTGTTTCTACACGTTGAAGTCACCGGAGGCGGTATGTGGCTATGCGGTAGATAATCGTCCGGTTTCCTTGCCGGAGAAACATTTGATGAGGGAGTATGCCTTCCGTTGGACGGATGCGGGGTATTGGCAGATCTTTGATCATACCTTCGTAGAGGGTGCCCCCTTCACACAAGCCGATTTTGACGCAGGTATTCGCACGGTGGTGCTCTCTGAGGAGACGGCTCGAAAGCTGTTTGGCAACGAATCGGCGGTTGGCAGAGAGGTGGTGATCGACTTCAAGAGCTACCGGGTGTGTGGTGTCGTGAAGGAGGTACCGAACCCCTTGATGGTTTCTTACGGGCAGCTCTTTGCCCCCTATACCTGTAACGCTGATCTGATTACGCCCTCCACCTATGGCGAGAATATCCCCGGTAGTTTCTCTGTTTGTATGTTGGCTCGCTCCGCTGCGGATTTCGAGACGATTCGCCAAGAGTTGCAGAGGCAGGTGGAGCGTTATAACAAGGGAAAACGAGACACCGATCTCTCCTTTCCGGTGGGTGTGCTCACGCAGTTGGATGTGGCGATGGGCAGTGAAGGCCTTAAAAAGGTGGATTGGAAAGGATATTTGGTAGATAAGGGACTGTTCTTGCTCTTCCTCTTGGTGATCCCCGCCTTGAACCTGATCGGTGTGATCCAATCCTCCCTGCAAAAGCGGATCGAGGAGATCGGTATGCGTCGGGCGTTTGGTGCTACCCGTTGGGACATTATCAGTCAGGTGCTTTCGGAGAACATGGTGATGACCTTGATTGGCGCGGCGATCGGCATCGTGCTCTCGATAGGGATGCTTTTCGTGGCGAGGTCATTCCTGTTCAATGCAGAGGTGCGGTTGACGGTGCCCATGTTGATCCGTCCGGGGTTGTTCTTAGCGGCGTTTATCCTTGCCTTTTTGCTCAACCTGTTGAGTGCCATGATCCCGGCATGGCACACCATGCGGAAACCGATTGTCGATGCCATTTATGGTTCGGAGAGTGAGAAGAAATAATAACAATCAAAAATCAATCAGAAAGATGTTACTACATATATTTAATATGCTATGGGCGCAGCGCCGTACGAACGGTTGGATTTTTGCGGAAATGGTCATTGCCGTATGCGCCTTGTGGATTTTGGCGGATCAGATGTGGGTGGATGTGCGTTGCTATCAAGCGCCGATGGGGTATGACATCAGCAACACGTGGCGCTTCAAGTTGAGTGCGCTCCCTGCGGAAACGAGTGGTGAAGCGGAGGGCGATGCATCCGCTGATCAAGCGACGGAGCTGTTGGCATTGATGGAGCGCATCCGTCAAGAAGCAGAGGTGGAGGAGGTCGCCATGAGCTATTGGTCGATGCCCTATTCCTACGGTAATGCTTGGCGAGGCTTGTTCCCCCTTGAGGGCGACACGGCGGGTGTCCATGCGGAATCTTTCCATGTCATTCAAGTAAGCCCTGAATACTTCGATCTCTTTCGGATGCGTGATGAGCAGGGACAATCCATCACAGGGCAGGTCAAGGCAGAAGCTACACCGGTAGTGCTTTCAGGTGCGGCTGCCGAACGGTTCTATTCCAATCGCTCCGCTGTGGGGATGAAGGTTTCCTACAATGAGGATGGTAGCGATCCGGGGCGAGTCGTGGCGGTGGTGCCTCATTTCCGCTCCAATGATTTCGATCGAGAGGAGACCTGTTCGTTCGTGATCTTGCAGAGAGAGGTGTTTGAGGATTTTGTCAATGGCTTAGGTGCGAGAAATGCGGAGTTGTGCGTTCGCATGAAGCAGGCGATGAGCGAGGAACAGATGTATGACTTCTTGGATAGCGCCTCTGAACGTATGCGATCCGGCGATTTGTATGTCAGTGGCGTGAAGAGTATCGCCAAGCAGCGGGAGGAGCTCTTGAAATCCAAATTCGACAGCAATAAGCAACGTGTGGCGATTGGCAGTTTTCTGTTGCTCAATGTCTTCTTCGGGGTGGCAGGCACCTTCTGGTTGCGCACGCAACGTCGCCGAGGGGAGATCGGCTTGCGCTTGGCAATGGGGTCGAGTCATCGGCAGATCGGTCAGGTGATCTATTCCGAGGGATTGCTCCTCTTGGCGTTGACCCTTCCCTTCCTGTTGCTCTTCGCTCTCAATTATGGCAAAGCCGATCAGTTGGATACCTATCGGGAGGCCTATTCGTTACAGCGTTTCACCGTTACAGTTGGTTTCGCTTACCTCTCCATGGCGGCGATGATTCTCATCGGCAGCTGGTATCCAGTGCACAAAGCGGAAAGTTTGCCACCTGCGGAGGCGTTGCGGTATGAATAAAAACAACATGGCTCTATCGGCTGTCGAGAGGACAACTCGGTAGGGCTTTTCCTGGGTGGATGCTTGAGAATTTAAAGCGAAAAAGCATCGTGAACTGTTAATTTGCAAGGTTGGAATCCGATTTTGATTGAAAATCGTTAGAAAAGCGAAGATTTTTCTTTTAAATCCTTTGTGGGTTACAATTATTGTTCTACATTTGCAGCGTCAAACAAAAAGAGTATTCAAGAAGTATGATGAACAACGTATTGCATATTGATCTCGTCGTGGTCCTTCTAAGCGTTAGTAGGTGAGGAGAAAGGTATGTTGAACGTTGAGAATTTGAGAAGATATTACTTGGGGCCTTTCTCCTGAACGAGAAGGGCTTTTTTGTTGAATAATAATAAAATAGAAGGAGCCGAAAAGGAGCGACTCCATATAAATAAAGCATATATTCTATGGAAGTGATGAAGAATCCGCTAAGAAGCTCATTTAGCACTGAGGGCCGCCGTATGGCAGGCGCGCGTGCGTTATGGCGTGCCGTAGGCATGAAGGAAGAACAATTCGGTAAACCCATCATTGCCGTCGTGAACTCGTTTACACAGTTTGTGCCGGGTCATGTGCACCTGCATGAGGTGGGTCAGTTGGTGAAGGCAGAGATCGAGAAGTTAGGTTGCTTTGCCGCTGAGTTCAACACGATCGCCATCGACGATGGTATCGCCATGGGGCATGACGGTATGCTCTATTCGCTTCCCTCACGCGACATCATCGCGGATAGCGTAGAATATATGGTGAATGCGCACAAGGCCGATGCGATGGTTTGCATCAGCAACTGCGACAAGATCACTCCGGGTATGTTGATGGCTTCCATGCGTTTGAATATCCCGACGATCTTCGTCTCAGGAGGTCCGATGGAGGCGGGTGAGTTGGATGGCCGCCATTTGGATTTGATTGACGCCATGATCGAATCGGCGGATACCAGTGTGGATGATCAACGTGTGGCTGAGGTGGAGCGTCGTGCTTGCCCCGGTTGCGGCTGTTGCTCGGGTATGTTCACGGCCAACTCCATGAACTGTTTGAATGAGGCGATCGGCTTGGCTTTGCCGGGTAATGGTACGATCGTCGCTACCCATAAGAATCGTACGCAGCTTTTCCGAGATGCCGCTAAGCAGATCGTGGAGAACGCTTACAAATATTATCGCGATGGCGATGAGTCGGTTTTGCCTCGCAACATCGCTACCCGTCAAGCCTTCTTGAACGCTATGTCGTTAGACATTGCAATGGGTGGCTCTACAAACACGGTGCTTCACCTGTTGGCCGTTGCGCAGGAGGCGGGTGCTGACTTCAAGATGGATGATATAGATATGTTGTCTCGCAAGACTCCTTGTCTTTGCAAGGTGGCACCTAATACGCATACCTACCATGTGCAAGATGTGAACCGTGCGGGCGGTATCATGGCGATCATGAACGAGTTGATGCAAGCCGGTTTGGTGGATGGCAGTACGAAGCGTGTGGATGGCTTGACCTTGGCGGAGGCGGTTGATCACTATGCGATTACCTCACCGAACGTGACGGAAAAGGCGATTCAGAAATACAAGAGCGCACCGGCTCATCAATTCAGCACCCAGATGGGTTCTCAAGAGAGCTATTATAAGGAGTTGGATACCGACCGTGCAGCGGGTTGTATCCGTGACGTGGCTCATGCCTACTCGAAAGATGGCGGTTTGGCCGTGTTGAAGGGTAATATCGCCGTGGATGGTTGCGTGGTGAAGACAGCCGGTGTGGATGAGAGCATCTGGAAGTTCGCCGGTCCTGCGAAGGTGTTCGACTCGCAAGATGCCGCTTGCGAGGGTATCTTAGGTGGTAAGGTCGTATCGGGCGATGTGGTGGTGATCACGTATGAAGGACCTAAGGGTGGCCCTGGTATGCAGGAGATGCTTTACCCGACCTCTTATATCAAGAGCCGTCACTTGGGTAAAGAGTGCGCCTTGATCACGGATGGTCGTTTCAGTGGCGGTACGTCCGGTTTGTCGATCGGCCATATCTCGCCGGAGGCGGCATCAGGCGGTGCCATCGGTTTGGTGAAGGATGGCGACATCATCGAGATCAATATTCCGGAGCGCTCCATCAACGTCCGTTTGAGCGACGAGGAGTTGGCCGCACGCCGGGAGGCAGAGGAGGCAAAGGGCAAGAAGGCCTTTACCCCGCCTTATCGTCAACGTGTGGTGTCGAAGGCTTTGCGGGCGTACGGTAAGATGGTTGCATCGGCTGACAAGGGTGGCGTTCGTATAGTAGAAGAATAACCAAAGCTAAAATATAGAATTTCGTTATGGAGAGAATATCCGGTTCTGAGGCATTATTGAGATCGTTGCTTGCAGAGGGCGTAGATACGATCTTTGGCTATCCGGGTGGGGCGGTAATCCCCGTTTACGATAGCTTGTATGACTATAAAGATAAGATCAAGCATGTGCTGGTGCGCCATGAGCAGGGCGCTACCCATGCGGCACAAGGTTATGCACGCGTGTCAGGCAAGGTGGGCGTGACGTTGGTCACTTCCGGCCCTGGTGCGACGAATACCTTGACAGGTATCGCTGACGCCATGATGGATAGCACACCTTTGGTGGTGATCACTGGTCAGGTGGCCTCACCGTTGTTGGGTACGGATGCTTTTCAAGAGATCGACGTGATCGGTATTACGCAACCAATCACGAAGTGGGCTTATCAGATTCGTCGGGCGGAAGATATTGCATGGGCGGTGTCTCGTGCTTTCTATATTGCTTCTACGGGTCGTCCGGGTCCTGTCGTGCTCGACTTTGCGAAAGACGCGCAAGTGGGCAAGGTGGATTTCGAGTATAAGCCGGTGGATTATATCCGTAGCTATCAACCGGAACCGGAAATCAATCCGGATCGGATCGCGCAAGCGGCCGCTTTGATCAATCAGGCGCAGAAACCCTTCTGCTTGGTGGGTCAAGGTGTGATCTTGGGTCATGCCGAGAAGGAATTACTGGAATTCTTGACAAAGAATGATATTCCTGCTGCGGCTACGACATTAGGTCTTTCAGCCATGCCCTCAAACTTCCCGTTGAATAAGGGTATGTTGGGTATGCACGGCAACGTCGGCCCTAACCGTAAAACCAACGAGTGTGATGTGTTGATCGCTGTCGGTATGCGTTTTGACGATCGAGTAACGGGCGATTTGAAGACCTACGCAAAGCAGGCGAAGGTGATCCACCTCGATATTGATAACTCAGAGATTGGCAAGAATGTGCCGGTTGACGTGAAGGTGCTCGGTAATGCCAAGCATACGTTGCCTCAGCTCACGGAGTTGTTGGAAACACGCAAACGTGCGGAATGGAACGCTGAGTTTGAGCCGGATGCACAAGAGGAATTTGAGAAGGTGATCAAGCATGAGTTACACCCCGAATCCGGCTACCTGAAGATGGGAGAGGTGATTCGCAAGGTCTCTGAGGCGACCAACAACGATGCGGTGTTGGTAACGGATGTCGGTCAGAATCAGATGATGGGTGTACGTTATTTCCAATATAACCATACCCGCAGTGTGGTTACCTCCGGTGGTTTAGGCACGATGGGATTTGGCCTTCCCGCTGCGATTGGTGCGAAGTTTGGTGCGCCTGAGCGAACGGTATGCTTCTTCACGGGTGACGGTGGCTTGCAAATGACGATTCAGGAGTTGGGCACCATCATGCAGGAGCAGATCGACGTGAAGATCATCCTCTTGAACAACAATTTCCTCGGTATGGTGCGTCAGTGGCAGGAGCTCTTCTTCCACGAGCGGTATTCCTTCACGGAGATGGTAAACCCCGATTTCGTGTCGATCGCGAAAGCTTACGGCATCGCGGCACGTGAGGTGCAGAAACGGGAGGAATTGGATGAGGCTATCCAGGAGATGGTGAACCATAAGGGCGCTTATTTGTTAGTGGCCGATGTAGAGCGCTTCGAAATGGTTTATCCGATGGTTCCGGCAGGAGCGACAGTGACGAATATCATCATGGGTGATCAAAAGTAGGAGGAAAGAGGTTATGAGCACGAAGAAATTATATACCGTTATTATCTTTTCGGAGAATACCGTAGGTTTGTTGAATCAGATCACGATTATCTTCACACGCCGGCAGCTGAATATCGAGACACTCTCCGTGTCGCCGTCGGCTATCAAGGGAATCCATAAGTTCACCATCACGACCTACACCGATGAGGAGATGATCGACAAGGTGGTGAAGCAGATCGACAAGCGTGTCGATATCTTGAAGGCCTACTACAACACCGATGAGGAGATGGTTTATCAGGAGATCGCTCTCTATAAGTTGAGCACCGAGCTGTTCATCAAGATGGGTACGGTTGAGGCGTTGATCCGCAAATACAATGCCCGCATCTTGGAGATGAACGAGGATTGTGTGGTGTTGGAGAAGAGCGGTCACTACGACGAGACGCAAGCATTGTTCAACGAGCTGAGCGAGACGATCGGCGTGCTGCAATTCATTCGTTCTGGTCGTGTGGCGATCACGAAGAGCAAAGTGGAGCGATTGAGCGACATGTTGGCAGACATGGAGCGTAAGTTGCAGGAGAAACAACAAATAGAACAATAAAGAAAGAGGATGGAACGAGTTGGATGTTTTCATTTTGTGGCGGAGCCCTATCTGATGGACTTCCGAGGCCGAGTAACAATGCCGATGGTGGGCAACTACCTGATGCATGCTGCCTCCAGTCATGCCGGTGCCCGAGGATTCGGGTATAGCGAGATGACGGAGCGGCACACCGCTTGGGTCTTGTCTCGTTTGGCCATTGAGATGAAAGCCTATCCCAAAGCGTACGATCACATCCGACTATATACTTGGATTGATGAGGTGGGACGTCTTTTCACGAGCCGTTGTTTTGAATTGGCGGATGAGGAGGGAAACACCTTTGGCTATGCCCGTTCCATTTGGGCGGCGATCGATATGCAGAGTCGTCGGCCGACTCTGCTCGACATTGAGGCACTGAGCCCATACATTGATCCTCGCCCCTGTCCGATTGAGAAGCCGGGAAAGATTCAACCGGTGGAGACGACGACGGAGGGCATTCCCTACACCATTACCTATAGCGATTTGGACATCAACGGCCATTTCAATAGCGTGAAATACATCGAGCATCTGCTCGACCTGTTCGATATCGAGCAGTTCATGACGCAGGAGATCGGCCGGATAGAAATCGCTTATATGGCTGAGGGAAAGCCGGGTATGCCGTTGACATTGCATAAGCAGGAGATCGCTCCCGGTCACTCCGGTTTGGCGATTTGCAGCGAAGGCAAGGCTTTATGCCGAGCGGCAGTCACCTGGCGATGAAAGAATAAGAAGAAGTTTAATCAGTTTTTTTAAAACACTAATTTAGTTACAAAAAAATGGCACAAATGAATTTTGGCGGTGTTATCGAGAATGTGATGACCCGTGAAGAGTTTCCGTTGGAGAAAGCAAGAGAGATTTTGAAAGACGAGACAATCGCTGTGATTGGTTATGGCGTACAAGGTCCGGGTCAGAGCTTGAACCTGCGCGATAATGGTTTCAACGTGATCGTTGGCCAGCGTCAAGGCAAGACTTTCGAGAAGGCGATTGCCGATGGTTGGGTACCGGGCGAGACGCTTTTCAGCATCGAGGAGGCTTGTGAGAAGGGTACAATCATCATGTGCTTGCTCTCTGATGCCGCTGTGATGGCTGTTTGGCCGACGATGAAACCCTACTTGAAACCGGGTAAGGCATTGTATTTCTCTCATGGTTTTGCGATCACTTGGAACGATCGTACGGGTGTAGTTCCTCCCGCTGACATTGATGTGATCATGGTCGCTCCGAAGGGTTCCGGTACGTCATTGCGCTCTATGTTCTTGGAAGGCCGTGGTTTGAACTCTTCTTATGCGGTTTACCAGGATGCTACGGGCAAGGCTTTGGATCGTACGTTGGCACTGGGTATCGGTATTGGTTCAGGTTATCTGTTTGAGACGACTTTCATCCGCGAGGCTACTTCTGACTTGACGGGCGAGCGTGGCTCTTTGATGGGCGCTATCCAGGGCTTGCTGTTGGCTCAGTATGAGGTATTGCGTGAGAATGGTCACACACCTTCTGAGGCATTCAATGAGACTGTTGAGGAGTTGACACAGTCATTGATGCCGTTGTTCGCGAAGAACGGTATGGATTGGATGTACGCAAACTGCTCTACGACGGCTCAGCGTGGTGCGTTGGATTGGATGGGCCCGTTCCACGATGCAATCAAGCCGGTTGTTGAGAAGTTGTATCACAGCGTGAAGACAGGTAACGAGGCACAGATCTCTATCGACTCTAACTCTAAGCCTGATTATCGCGATAAGTTGAACGCAGAGTTGAAGGCATTGCGCGAGAGCGAGATGTGGCAGACAGCGGTAACGGTTCGTAAGCTCCGTCCGGAGAACAACTAATCGTCCCCGTTCGGGAAACAAGCATAGAAATAAGGGTAGCTCAAAAGGCTGCCCTTTTCTTTTGCCGGTCGCTAAGGTTGCTCGAAAGCCTCTTGAATGACCTCGCGAAATCGCGAGAGGGGCTCGCGGGGTCGCGAAATGGGTTTGTAAAATCGCGAACCCACTTTACAAGCCCGCGAAATGGGTTTGTAAATCCGCGAACCCACTTTGCAAGCCCGCGAAGGTGTTTGTAAAATCGCGAACCCACTTTGCAGGCCCGCGAAATGGGTTTGTAAAAACGCGAAGCCATTTTGCAAGCCCGCGAGGAGTGTTCGCGTAGCCGCGAAGCTGTTTGGGAGGATGGTTAGGAGGGGAAAAAGAAACCCTGCGATACGGGGAGAGCGCATCGCAGGGAGAGAGGGGGATCAATCTAAATGGAAGCTATCCGCATCCTTCCAGGCGGGGAATTTCTCGCGGAAGGCTTCCAGCTCTGATTTCTTGATGACGCAGGTGCGGGTGATCTCTTCCCGTTTGCCGGCGGTGGCGATCTTCTTGCCCTTAGGGTCGATCACCATCGAGTCGCCCCGATAGGTCAAGCCCTTGCCATCCACGCCCACGCGGTTCACGCCGCAAACATAAGCCATATTCTCGATGGCACGCGCATGCAGCAAGGTCTTCCAAGCCTTCTTGCGCACCTCCGGCCAGTTGGCCACATAGATGAGCAGGTCATAAGCGTTGTTCACGTTGCGTGTCCAGACAGGGAAGCGAAGGTCGTAACATACTTGCATACAGATCTTCCAACCCTTATACTCCACGATCGTCAGCTTCTCGCCTGGTGTGAACGATTTGTGCTCATCGGCCATGCGGAACAGGTGATGTTTGTCGTAGGTCGTCACTTCGCCTTCGGGTGTGATGAAAAAGGCACGGTTGAAATAGCGATCGTCCTCTTTACAAAGAAAGCTACCCATCACGGCCATGCCATATTTGCTTGCCCACGCTTTGACGGTAGCGATGGTCTTGCCTTCCATCGGATCCGCCAAGCGAGCCACATCCATCGAGAAGCCGGTGGTGAAGGTCTCCGGGAGGATAGCCAAATCAGTTCGTCCACTCACTCGGCGAAGCAATTCGCCGTAGTAGCAAAGGTTCTCTTCTTGATCTTCCCAAATGATATGGGATTGTATCATGCTGATACGTAATTCTTCTGCCATGGTTGTTCTGCGATTATAAGGTGTTATGTTGTTTGTTCTGTCCATACATTCGCCCGCTGGGGATTATCCTTGGGCGAACTGTTCAGGATGGCAGGCGGTCACGCCTTTGTACATGGCTTGGATCGTTGCCAGGTCTTTCTCTAAATCGCCGGTAGGGTGGAAGAGGGCTTTCATGCCCGCCTCCTTCTTCTTATAGTCGATATAAGCCACAAGGATGGGAACCTGGGCTCCCAATGCGATATAGTAGAATCCCTTTTTCCAAACCTCTGCACGTTTGCGTGTGCCTTCCGGCGTGATGGCCAATTGCATCCGGCTTTGTGTGTTGAAGCGAGCTACCATCTGGTCGGTGACGGAGGTACGTTGGCTACGATCGATCGGAACGCCTCCCAGGGCGTTGAACAACAGGTTGAACGGAAAGAAAAACCATTCCTTCTTAATCAAGAAGTTGGCGTTGCAGCCAATCGCCGTATAAAACAGCTTCCCGACGACAAAATCCCAGTTGCTGGTGTGTGGTGCTACGCAAATCACGCATTTAGGGGTTTCTACCCCTGCGGTCGAACCCAATTTCCACCCCGCCAAACGGAGCAATGCTTTGCTGATTGCTTTTCTCATCTTCTCAAGGCTTATTTGCTCAAGGCCGTGATCGCTTCACCAATAGCGTTAACCTCCTTCTGCAAGTCGGCTTTCAGATTCCGATAGTAGGCCTTGACTAATTGGGCGTTATCTTTACCATCAGGGCTACCGGCTCTTATGATAAACTCATCTTGCATGTCCAAGATCCGTGCCATGAGGGTATCTGCTTGAGCAGGATCAACCCCCGGGATGTAGAGGCGACAAACCAAGGCCTCTGTAAACAACTCGCCAGCTACGTGGCTGATCTCTTTCTTCAAATTTCTTCTTTTAGCCATAATGATCTATGTTTTAAATATGCGCAAATGTAAGAATAATGGAATGAAAATAGACAACATGCAATGATAAAAAACAAAAATACACTATCTTTGTGCGCTCAAAAACGTTGATGACAAACAATTCAAATATGAATGACAAGGTAAAGACTCCGGATTATCTGTTTGAGAGTAGCTGGGAGGTTTGTAATAAAGTAGGTGGTATATACACAGTTCTTTCGACGAAAGCGCATACATTGCAGCAATTATTAAATGATAAGGTTATCTTTATCGGCCCGGATGTGTGGGGTGATAAGACGGCTCCCGATTTTGTAGTTGATGATAAGTTATTTGCTGATTGGTGTGTGAACGCCGAGGCGGTTGACCAATTGAAGGTTAAGGTTGGTCGTTGGAATGTGCCGGGTAATCCTCCGGTGATCTTGGTGGATTTTAAGCCTTTCTTTAAGGAGCGCGATGCCTTCTTCTATACGATGTGGGAGCGTTTCCAGGTGGATTCCATTCATGCGTATGGCGATTATGACGAGTCTTGCATCTTTGCTTTGGCCGTGGGTAAGGTAATGGAGAGCTTCTACCATTTCTACCATTTGGAACAGAAGCGGGTGGTTGGCCTCTTCAATGAGTGGATGTTGGCGATGGGTGCGCTCTATATCCAGCAGCATATCCCTGCCATCGCGACGATCTTCACTACGCATGCAACCTCTATTGGTCGCTCTATCGCCGGCAATAACAAGGCGTTGTATGCCTATATGGATGGCTACAACGGCGATCAGATGGCTCGCGAGCTGAACATGGAGGCGAAGCATTCCGTGGAGAAGCAGGCCGCGCACCATGTGGATTGCTTCACGACCGTGAGCGACATTACGGCTCGTGAATGTAAGCAATTGCTCGATAAGGAGCCGGATATCGTGACGCCGAATGGCTTTGAGCCGAACTTCGTGCCAGAGATTAAGACCTACAAGAAAAAGCGGGCAGCTGCCCGTGCTGCTTTGATCAAGGTGGCAGAGAAGCTGACTGGTTGCCCGATTGATCCGGATGCTTTGTTGGTATCTACGAGCGGACGCTATGAGTATCGCAATAAAGGTATCGACGTGTTCATTGAGGCGATGAACCGGGTACGCACCAGTGGCCGTTTGCAACGAGAGTTGGTGGCTTTCATCATGGTACCGGCATGGACACGTGCGCCGAGAGCCGACCTGAAGGAAGTGCTGGAGCAAGATATCGAGACAAAGGCTCCCCTGCAGTTGCCCTTCATTACCCATTGGTTGAATAACATGCCCGAGGATAAGGTGCTCAACTATATCCAAAGCGCCGGCTTTACCAATAGCGCCAGCCAGAAGCTGAAGATTATCTTCGTGCCCTGCTACCTGGATGGAAAGGATGGCATCTTCAATCAGCCTTATTACGATATATTAATCGGCATGGATGCGACGGTTTATCCCTCCTATTACGAGCCTTGGGGCTATACACCGTTGGAGAGTGTGGCCTTTGGCATCCCCACGATCACCACTGATTTGGCTGGATTTGGCCTCTGGGCACGCAAATCGCTCTCCGGAAAAGACATTTGCGAGGGCGTGGCCGTTGTCGATCGCGACGATTTCAACTACTTCGAGGTGGCCGATGCGATCAAGGAGTCGATCTTGACACTTACGAAGCTGACAGATAAGGAGATGAAGTGCGTTAAGCAACGTTGCTTTGACTTGGCTACAAAGGCAGAATGGAGCAAGTTTATTCGCTATTATGAACAGGCGTTCGACATTGCTCTGCGACATGCTGCGGAAAGAAATAAGTAAATTATGCTCATAGATAGCGAGATAATGCGTATCTTCGCGACCGTTTTTTAGAAAAGAAACAAACACTTTAAATTCACGATAATGAAAATTAAGGCGAACAATGCTAACAGTCCTGTTTGGAAGGACGTGTATTCTCATTCAAAGTTGCCGCAGCAGCTGGAGCCCCTTCAAGAGATCGCTACCAACCTGTGGTGGGTTTGGAATCACGAAGGTGCTAAACTGTTCGGTAAGATCGACCCCGCTTTGTGGCGGTCAACCGAAGGTAACCCTGTGTTATTGTTGCAAAACCTCTCTCACAATCGCATGGAGGAGATCCTCGCGGATAAAGACCTCATGGCCGAGATCAAGAAGGTTTATGCCGATTTCAAGGCTTACGTTGACGTAAAGCCTACGAAGGCTCATCCCTCTGTCGCTTATTTCAGCATGGAGTATGGCTTGACGAATGTATTAAAGATTTACTCTGGTGGCCTTGGTGTCTTGGCCGGTGACTATTTGAAGGAGGCCAGCGATAGCAACATCGACATGTGTGCGGTTGGTTTCTTGTATCGCTATGGTTATTTCACGCAGTCCCTTTCTATGGACGGTCAGCAGATCGCTAACTATGAGCCGCAAAACTTCAACGCGCTGCCCTTGACGCAGGTGATGCAGTCAAACGGCGAGCCGATGGTGTTGGAGGTTCCCTATCCCGGCCGTATCGTTTATGCCAATATCTGGAAGGTTAGCGTAGGCCGTGTACCTTTGTATTTGATGGATACGGATATTCCGCAGAACAGCGAGTGGGATCGCTCCATCACACACCAACTCTATGGTGGCGATTGGGAGAACCGTATGAAGCAAGAGTATCTGTTGGGTATCGGTGGTATCTTGATGTTGAACAAGTTGGGCATCAAGAAGCAGGTTTACCACTGCAACGAGGGCCATGCCGCTTTGATCAACGCGCAGCGTTTGGTGGATTATATCCAGAACGAGGGCCTCTCTTTCAACCAGGCGTTGGAGGTGGTTCGTGCGTCAGCGCTTTACACGGTTCACACACCGGTTCCCGCAGGCCACGACTATTTCGACGAGGGTCTCTTCGGTCGTTACATGGGCGAGTTCCCCGGCAAGTTAGGTATCAGCTGGCAGGAGTTCATCGACATGGGTCGTGAGAATCCGGGCTCTAACGATAAGTTCTCTATGAGCGTGTTCGCTTTGAATACTTGCCAAGAGGCGAACGGCGTAAGCTGGTTGCACGGTAAGGTTTCTCAGCGCATGTTCGCTCCGGTTTGGAAGGGCTACTTCCCCGATGAGTTGCACGTAGGTTATGTCACCAACGGTGTACACATGCCGACATGGGCCGCTACGGAGATGAAGAAGTTCTACGAGCAGAAGTTAGGTGCGGAGATGTTTGCGGATCAATCGAACCGCAAGCGTTGGGAGTCTATCCAGGATGTGCCCGATGAGGAGATCTGGGAGATCCGCAAGACCTTGAAGAAGAAGTTGATCGACTACATCCGTGTACAATATAAGGATAGCTGGTTGAAGAACCAGGGCGATCCCTCAAAGGTTGTCTCTATCTTGGAGAAGATCAACCCGAACGCCCTCTTGATTGGTTTCGGTCGTCGTTTCGCTACTTACAAGCGTGCGCATCTGTTGTTCACCGACTTGGATCGTTTGGCGAAGATTGTCAACAACGAGCAGTTCCCCATCCAGTTCGTATTCACCGGTAAGGCACATCCCGCCGATGGTGGTGGCCAGGGCTTGATCAAGCACATCGTTGAGATTTCTCGTCGTCCGGAGTTCTTGGGCAAGATCATCTTCTTGGAGAACTATGACATGCGTTTGGCTCGCCGTTTGATTTCTGGTGTAGATGTATGGTTGAACACCCCGACACGTCCGTTGGAGGCTTCTGGTACATCTGGTGAGAAGGCCGAGATGAACGGTGTGCTGAACTTCTCTGTGCTCGACGGTTGGTGGTATGAGGGTTACAAAGAGGGCGCTGGTTGGGCGTTGACCGACAAGCGTACTTACGAGAACCAGCAGTATCAGGATCAGTTGGATGCCGCTACGATCTACCACATGTTGGAGAACGAGATCATCCCGACTTACTACGCGAAGAACAGCAAGGGCTATTCACCTGACTGGATCCAGTATATCAAGAACTCCATCACGAAGATCGCTCCGGATTATACGATGAAGCGTATGTTGGACGACTACGAGGATCGTTTCTATCACAAGTTGGCTACTCGCTCCGCGCACATCACAGCCGATGGCTACAAGGTGGCGAAAGAGGTGGCTGCTTGGAAGGAAGAGGTGGCTCAGCACTGGGATAGCTTCCAGGTAGAGAACTTCTCTTGCGACAAAGACATCAACGCTTCTGGTTTGGTAGTGGGTCAGGACTACAACTTCAACTTGGTGATCGATCGTCACGAGTTGCAAGGTATGTTAGGTGCTGAGATGGTTGTTGTGAAAGAGGATCCGGAGAAGCATGATCTCCGCTTCGTGAAGAGCTATCAGTTTGAGTTGAAGAAGACAGAGGGTAGCAAGCTCTTCTTTGAGTTGAAGCTGACTCCGTCTGAGGCAGGCAACCACAAGGTTAGCTTCCGCGTGTTCCCGCAGCATAAGGAATTGCCTCATCGTATGGACTTCGCTTACGTGCGTTGGATCCAGCTCTAATAGAGTCTTATCCCATTATATCAAGAAGGAGGTGTGTCGTAATGTGCGATGCACCTTCTTTTTTGTTCATCACTACACAAATCGGTTCATTTTCTTTAAGCTGCTATTTTTTTTGAAGATTTCTTTGATTTATGTGTTCCCATCACCAAAAACAACCTGAGTTCGACGAATTATAATTGATTGAAAAGTTGGTGATTAGCGAAAATTGTTGTAACTTTATGGTGTTCCATCACAAAGCATTACAAGCAACAATCACCAGGATCGCCGAAAACGAAATTACGGAATTGTTTCGTATGGCTGATGATTTTTGCTGGCTTTTTGACGCCATGATGGCGAAATATACGTCGAGATCTGACAAGAGGCGATGTCACCGCCGCGACTCAACCCTTTCCAAGGCAGAAATCATGATCACCATGATTCTGTCCCATGGCCCTGGCTACCGCTGCCCGGAACATTTTCTTCCGGCGGATGCTCGTGGACGCCATACCGCTCATCACCAAACTGAAAAGCAACACGAAAGGAGCGTCGACAAGCGTGCCAAACGAGCTGCCACTCCGCAAGAGGGCCATTATGGAAACCGTGCGCACGTAGCTTGCTTTATTCTGAGCTGGTGGAGCCACGCTAAAAAAGGGGATCCCAAGACTGGATCCCCTCCAAAGATCATACATCTCATAGCCAAGGCTGTGGATCTGTACATCTTTGTTATTACATAGTTAAGCTTTGATGTCGCAAAGGAATACCTTATTTCCTTTAAAAACAAATTCTTGTCTGCGTTTTTTGCCTATTTATGTCGTGAAACATGTTTTGGATGGTGTATCCCTGTTTTTATTAGGCTTGTCTTTACAGCAAACTCTCGTTAAGCTAACAAATTTATCCCCACAAAAAATCTACTGAGCCATTTTTTCTTGAAAATGTCGTTCACCTTATGATCTCTGTGCATAAAAAAAGAGGATATGTTGAGACATATCCTCTTTTCTCTTTTGAGCCTCTTGTCGGATTCGAACCAACGACCCCGAGATTACAAATCACGTGCTCTGGCCAACTGAGCTAAAGAGGCAGACGGGTAAGCGATCTACATCGCGCCGCTACAACCAAGTACCCTTGCTGCGGTCAAGCCCTGGGGGATTCCGAGGGAGCATGCCGTGTAGGACTTACCCGGGTGCAAAGGTAGCTATTTTTTCTTAGGCTCCAAATATTTTGATGATCGTATGCCCGATCTTGCGGATAAGCATTTGTTATTCATTGAATTTTGTGTATGTTAAAGAATGTTCTTTCTTCGTGTGGGCTTTGTGAGGGGAGGCGAAATGCCGGTTTTTTGGAATCTTGATGGTCAAAACGTATGATTTCTCCTATTTTTTCTTTTTCTTTGCGCAGAATTTCGTTCAAGCGATATAAACGTGAATCTGATCATTGAACAAGGGAATACGCTGACTAAGATCGCCCTCTTTGAGGAGGGCCAGCTGGCGCATACCTATGCGTATAAGAATGCGGTGTTTCAGCCGTCGTTGGTGGAGGCGTTGCTCAGGCAGCATCCTTGCACAAACGGTATCCTATCGACGGTCATCGAGCGGGACGAGGCGTTGTTGGCACTGCTGAAGTCGGAGTTATCCACCTTTCTCGTGTTGGATGAACGGATGGCCTTGCCGATACGGATTGGGTATGAAACGCCGCATACCTTGGGCCGGGATCGGATCGCGGCAGTGGTGGGCGCACAATCTTTGCGACCAGGAAGTAATGTCTTGGTGATTGATGCGGGCACTGCCATTACCTATGAGCTGTTGGAGGCTTCGGGACTTTATGTCGGAGGCAACATCTCGCCGGGCATGACGACCCGCTTTCGTGCGTTGCATCATTTCACGCAGAAATTGCCGTTGGTGAGTGAGCCGGAGGAGGTACCTTTGGTGGGAGTGAGCACAGAAAGCGCCATACAAGCGGGTGTCGTGAATGGAATCGTGCTGGAGATGGATGGGTATATCGACCGATTGCGTCTGAAATATCCCGGTCTTTTGGTTTTTTTAACGGGCGGTCATTCGTTTTATTTTGAAAGACGGCTAAAAAACCGCATCTTTGCAGACATTAATTTAGTGTTGATAGGATTAAATAGAATCTTAGAGTATAATGTTGAGAATAAGTAAGGTAGTAATTATAAGTGTACTTATCTTTACGCAATTGGCCGTGTGGGCCCAGAATAATACGAACTCTCCTTATACCCGCTTCGGCTATGGTGAGTTGGCGGATCGTTCGTTTGGGGCCGGTCGAGCGATGGGTGGCGTGGGGATAGGCTTACGCTCCTCTAAGCAGATAAACCCCTTGAATCCTGCGTCTTATAGCTGTATGGATTCGTTGACGTTCTTGTTTGATTTTGGTGTGTCGGGGCAGGTCTCTTGGTTTGACGATGGCAATACGAAACAACATCAGATGAATGGAAATGTGGAGTATATAGCCATGCAGTTCCCGATCACAAGACGTTTAGCGGTCAGTATAGGCTTGTTGCCTTTTTCGCATGTAGGCTATGAGTTTGGAGGTACGAAATCAGAAGCAGGATTGACTTGGGCGGAGACCTTTACCGGAAGTGGTAGCTTGTCGGAGATGTATGGGGGTCTCTCTTTCGATATTTGGAAGAAGCGATTGGCCGTGGGTGCTAACTTCGGCTTTTTATTTGGTAATTTCTCGCATGAGCGAAACTTGATCTTTGCCTCGGCAAATGCGGACGATGTGCAAAAATATCGTCGTTATGACGTGCGTGACTTTTTGATGGATTTCGGTGTGCAATACACCCATCCCCTGAGTAAGGAGGAGCGGGTGACGGTTGGCGTGACCTACTCACCCGGGCAGAAGTTGAACACGACGTTGTATGACATTCAGCTGGTAGGTAGCGGAACCTCCTCCAGCTATACGGTGAACGACACCATCAAGAATTATCGGTATGACTTGCCTAATTCCTTTGGCTTTGGCCTTTCCTATGTGAAAGACAACAAGTTGACGGTTGCGGCAGACCTCAAGTATGAGAATTGGGAGGATTGCTACTTCGATAATGAGAAGGGGCTATTCAAGAATCGGATGCGCATTGCGTTGGGTGGTGAGTATATCCCGGCCTATCGTAACCGCAACTATTTCGGTCGCATCAATTATCGGGCTGGTTTTCATTATAGCAACTCCTACTTGCGTGTGGGTCGTTCGGAGGAGAACGGCTATAAAGGGCATGGATATAATGAGTATGGAGCGAGTGTCGGTTTTGGCTTGCCGTTGATCGATAATCGCTCCTATGTGAATCTTTCCTTCGAGTATGTGAAGATTCATCCGGAGATTCAGACAATGATCGACGAGCAATATTTTCGATTCACCGTGAACTATTCTTTTAACGAATTATGGTTCTTTAAGCGTAAGGTGAATTAAACGAGTGAGGTTAGTCGATGTCTAAACACCAAAGAGCAGAATTATAGCTAACTTTAATAAAAAGAGATATGAAGATCAAGGTATTATTATTGGCACTGGGTTGTACGATGGGTACATTCGGCGCTTACGCACAGAAAGGAGTAGATAATGGTACAAAGTTCGGGTCTGGCGAAGACAGCGTACGTTGCATTACCAATATCAGCTTGTTCGTTCCTTATGCGAAGGCAGGAAACTTTAAGGATGCTTATGACTTTTGGAAAATTGTCTATGACGAGTGTCCGGCCTCTACGAAGGATGTCTATCAGTATGGTGTGAAAATCATGGGCTGGAAGATCGCTCAGGAGAAGGACGCCGCTAAGAAGAAAGCGTTGATAGACGATTTGATGGCTGTCTATGACAAGCGTGTGAAGTATTTCGGCAATGACAGACGTTACGGCAAGGATTGGATCGTGGCTCGTAAGGTGCAAGATTATTTCGCACAGACAGGTGAGAACGCCGACTACAACTTAGCATACGGCTGGTTGAAGGAGATCGTGGATGAGAAGGGTGAGAATTGTGAGGCGTTAGGTCTCTCCTTGTTCGCTTTCTCTTCCATGAAGAAGATGGTTGCTGATCCGAACTTCAAGGAGCAATATATCCAGGACTATTTGGTGGCTTCTAACGGCTTGGATGCACAGATTAAGGCCGCTCAGGCAGCAAACAATAAGAAAGAAGAGGATAATGTTATGGCCTATAAAGCTGGTGTTGACGGACAGTTTGCGAACAGTGGCGCAGCTGACTGCGAGACTTTGCAGAATCTCTATGCTGCCAAGATCGAGGAGAAGAAAGATGACTTGGCCTATTTGAAAGAGACTGTTTCTTTGTTGAGAAGAATGCGTTGCCAGGAGATCGATGCCTATTTTGCTGCATCCAGCTATGCCTATAAGTTGGAGCCGAGCGCTGAGGCAGCTGTGGGTATGGCAAAGCAGGCTGTGAAGCAGAAAGATTTTGACACCGCTTTGAAGTATTTTGAGGAGGCAGCTAATTTGGAGACAGATCCTGCCACCAAGGCTGATGACTTCTATTCGATGGCATTGCTATCTTTTGAGCAGAATGGCTATTCAAAGGCAAGACAATATTGCCAGAAAGCGATTGAGATCAATCCGAACTATGGCGCTGCCTATCTGTTGATTGGTAAGATGTATGCTTCAACAGCAAAGTCCGTTTATCCGGGCGATGGCGTGTTGGCAAGAGCGGTTTATTATGCTGCGATTGACAAGTTTGAGAAGGGTAAGCAGGTAGATCCGAACGTGGCAGAGGAGGCTAACTCATTGATCTCTTCTTATCGTGCCCATCTTCCCTCTACAGAGGAGATCTTTATGCACCCGGATTTGGAGAAGGGGAAGCCTTTCTCTGTCGGTGGTTGGATCGGCGAGCGTACAACGGTTCGTTAATTATGATTATTCATACATCGAAAGATGAAATAAAACATTCGGGCATAACAGCTACCCTTGGGGTAGTTGTTATGCTTCTTTTGTTAACGCAGGCCTGTAGTGGAGAGCATAAGGAGGTGGTGGAGGTGACGTTTGATCCCGAGACTACTTATACAATGAAAACAACGGGGGTAATCTCTCTGATTTCAGACTCTGGCGTGACACGCTATCGAGCTAACGCCAAAGAGTGGTTGGTCTATGGCAAGGCTAAGGAGCCCTATTGGTATTTCCCGAAGGGAATTTACGTAGAGAAATTTGACTCGCTGTTTCGTGCGGAAGCGAGTATCGTGGCCGACACGGCTTACTATTATGATAAACAGGGGCTGTTTCGGTTTGTTGGTCAAGTGGAGGTGAAAAGCCTGCAAGGAGAACATTTTGAGACCGATGAACTGTTTTGGAACCAAAAAGAAGATAAGGTCTATTCGGATCGTTTCATCCGGATAGAGCAGGAGGAAAAGGTCATTACGGGAATTGGGTTTGAGTCGAATCAAAACATGACTCGTTACACGATTCGAGAGTCGCGAGGTGTTTTCCCGGTAGCTACCACTTCTCCTGCCGATACGACAAAACAAGAATAACGTGGGCACATTCATTTATATATTGATTTCATTGGCGTTTTCTGCCTTTTTCTCCGGCATGGAAATAGCGTTCGTCTCTTCCAATAAATTGCTTTTCGAGATGGATCGAGATGAGCGAAGTTTATCGAGCAAGGTGTTGGGTATGTTTTATCGCAATCCCAATCTGTTTATTTCTACCATGTTGGTGGGTAATAATATTGCTTTGGTCGTTTACGGTTTGCAGATGGCCATTGTATTAGAGCCGTTTATCGCACAAGTGGTGGCCAATGAGGCGTTAATCGTCTTGATTCAGTCGATTCTCTCCACACTGTTGATCTTGTTTGCGGGTGAGTTCATCCCTAAGACCATTTTTAAAATCAATCCGAACTTTTCTTTGCGACTGTTTGCACTGCCGCTATTCCTTATATATATCGTTTTATTTCCCATCTCTAAGTTATCGTCGTTGCTCTCGTTTCTGATCTTGAAGTTGGGCGGGGTAAAAGACTTAAGCCCTTCGCCTCAGGCTTTGGGAAAAGTCGATTTAGACTATTTCATCCAGCAACGTATTGAGGATGCGCCTCAGCACTCGGAGTTGGATACTGAGGTGAAGATCTTTCAGAATGCCTTGGATTTCTCTAATGTGCGTTTACGTGATTGTATTGTGCCGCGTACAGAGATAGTTGCCTGTGATACGGCGACCTCTGTCGAAGATTTGCGTGCTCGTTTTGTGGAGACTGGCCTGTCGAAGATCTTGGTGTATAGGGATAACATCGATGATATTATCGGTTATATCCACTCTTCTGAGCTGTTTACGAATCCGGAGGATTGGACGAAACAGATTCGAAAGGTACCGATCGTCCCAGAGACAATGGCAGCCAATAAGTTGATGAAGCTGTTGATGCAGGAGAAGAAGAGTCTGGCCGTGGTTGTAGATGAGTTTGGCGGTACGTCGGGTATCGTGACGTTGGAGGATTTGGTGGAGGAGATTTTCGGAGAGATAGAGGACGAACACGATGTTAAGTCTCATGTGGCTAAACGAGTGGGTGATCATGAGTATCTGCTTTCTGGCCGAATGGAAATTGATACGTTGAACGAGATGTTTGGCCTGGAATTGCCTGAATCGGATGACTATGTGACGATCGCTGGTTTTATCTTGCATGTTTACCAGAAATTTCCGAAGGTGAATGAGACGATTCAGATCGAAAATTATACATTTAAGATCGTTAAAGTGACGGCTACGAAAATAGAATTGGTCCGTATGACTGTGGATAAATGAGAAAAATAAGGGGCAAATGGTGTGGACAATCCTTTTTTTCCTATCTTTGTGCCCTTAAAATGAGCAATAATAAATTTAAATAACGATAAAGATAAATGGCTACGCTGGAAAAAATCAGAAGCAAAGCGGGACTGCTGGTACTCGTCGTGGGTCTGGCCTTGTTCGCTTTTATCATCGGAGACTTTTTGAACTCCGGATCTACTTATTTTAGACAATCACAAGAACGCATCGCCGAGATTGATGGCGAGGTGATTAAAATCCAAGATTATCAGGCTCGTGTGGACGAGATGGCTGAAATTTACAAGATGCAGTCAGGTTCGGCCAGTCTGCCGGAGGAGTACATGACACAGATTCGTCAATCGGTATTCGACGGTATGGTCCAGGAGATCGTATTGGATGAGGCAACAGAGCAATTAGGTATGGTAGTCAGCTCAGAGGAGTTATTCGACATGGTACAGGGCGAGAATATCTCTCCGCTGATTCAACAGATGCAGATGTTTGCGAACCCCCAGACAGGAGCTTTCGATAAGAGCGCATTGTTGAGCTTTTTGAAGCAGATTGATGTGGATAACATTGCCGCTTATCCGGCAGATCAACAGGCTCAGCTGTTACAGGCTCAAAACTTCTGGTTGTTCTGGGAGAAGAATATCAAGCGTCAACGTTTGGAGTCTAAATACACGACTTTATTGAGTAAGGCTATTTCTGCGAATGCATTAGATGCCAAGGCAGCTTACGATGAGGCTGTTGAGAACTCTGATATTGTTTATGCAATGCAATCTTATTCAACGATCCCTGATTCAACGATTGCGGTTAGCGATAGCGAGATCAAACGCCTCTATGAGCAGCGCAAGGAGTCATATAAGCAAAAGGCTTCAAAAGTGATTGATTATATCGCTGTAGATATTCGTCCGAGTAAGGATGACTATGATAAGGTGCAGGCTGACATAGAGAGCATCAAGAGCGAGTTGGAAACAACAGATCGTATTGCGGATTTAGTCAATGAGAACTCCGAGATTCCTTATGTCGATGCGTTCTTCTCTGAAGGTGCTTTAGATGCTGAGTTGAAGCAATTTGCAACTACCGCTGAGGTAGGTGCAATTTATGGTCCTGTATTTGATAACGATAAGTATCGCCTCTTTAAGCTGGTGGATAAGACAAATGCTGCGGATTCTGTAAAGGTGAGCCACATCATGTTGGCTGGTAAGGGTGAGGCAGAGACCAAGGCTTTGGCTGATAGCTTGATGGCGGTATTGAAAGGCGGTGCCTCTTTTGAGGAGTTGGCTAAGCAATACTCTGCTGATCAGGCCGCTGAGAAAGGGGGCGAGTTAGGCTGGTTTACTGAGGCTACTGCTTTGCGTGGTGTTAATGCCGAGTTTAAGGACGCTGTATTCTCTACACCTATTAATCAGGTGACTATTGTGAAGTCTATGTATGGCACGCACTTGGTGAAGGTGACAGAGAAAACCGCTAACGTTGCGAAGTATAAGGTGGCTGATATTGATATGACTGTATCTCCGAGTTCAAAGACGTATAGTAATATCTACAATGAGTTGAACCAGTTTATCTCTAACAACCACTCTGTAGATAAGATTGCCGCTAACGCTAAGGAAGCTGGTTATAACTTGATTAGTGATGCAACGGTTACAAAAGACGATCAATTGTTAGGTTCTGTGCAGAACTCTCGTCAGGTGATCCGTTGGGCTTTCCAGAACGATAAGGGTGCGATCTCTGAGATCTTCGAGTGCAACGATAAGTTCGTTGTTGCTGCTATGAAGGGCTCCATTGACGAGGGTTATCGTCCGTTGGAGATGGTTGCTGCTCCGTTGAAGGCTGAGTTGATTGCACAGAAGAAGGGAGAGCAGATTGCTGCTTCTTTGGCTGCTAAGAATCTGACTTCAGTTGAGGCGTATGCTGAGGCCATGGGTGCTAAGATGGACAGTGTGAAGTTTGTGAACTTCGCTACTCGTCGTATCTCTGGTATTGGTATTGAGCCGAATCTGAACGCAGCGGTAGCTATGGCTCAAGTGAATCAAGTGAGTGCCCCGGTGAAGGGTAACAATGGTGTGTATGTGTTTAAGGTTTACGCACGAAATACGGACTCAAAGACTTATGATGAGGCTGAGCAGGTTCGTACACTGGATGCAAGCATGGCATATCGTGTAGGCTTCCAGGCTATTCAGTCTTTGGTAAACAAAGCAGAGATTGAGGATAATCGTATCCGCTTCTATTAATCGTTAGTTGCACACGTCTCGTGCGATTCATATAAGGTGAGGCTGCATCGTAAGGTTCTCTTATGGTGCAGCCTCACTGCTTGTTTAGTAGTTTCAATCCTTGGTCACATTTTCTTCATTGCATTTCCGGATGATGTCAAACGATCGTTTGATAGCCGTCATGCAATTGTTTGGTATTGGTCAAACGATCGTTTGACAATGTGCGGAAAGGTACGGAACTTTAACTTAACTATGATACAATATGGAATATTTCTTGTACTTTTGTCGGGTTACATAGAAAGGATAGACAATGGCAGAGAAGAAGAAACTGATGGGAATGACCCTGACGGAGTTGCAACAGGTGGCTACTGAAGTGGGGCTTCCAGGATATACGGCGAAGCAGATGGCAGACTGGCTGTACAAGAAACGGATCAAGGAAGTGTCGGAGATGACGAACGTGGCTTTGGCCAAACGATCAGCTTTGGCGGAGCGTTATGAAGTGGGTAGTTACCCACCAGCTATGGCGCAACGTTCGGTGGATGGCACGATTAAGTATCTTTATGCAGCGGGCGAGGGGAAGTATGTGGAGTCTGTCTATATCCCTACAGAGGATCGTGCTACGCTCTGTGTTTCGTCTCAGGTGGGCTGTAAGATGAATTGCTTCTTTTGCATGACCGGTAAGCAGGGCTTTTCTGCCAATTTGACCGCTAATCAAATCTTAAACCAGATCCAGTCTTTACCGGAGAGTGACTCGCTTACTAATCTTGTTTTCATGGGCATGGGTGAGCCGTTAGATAATGTGAATGAACTCTTCAAAGTATTGGAGATATTGACGGCGCCTTGGGGATATGGATGGAGCCCGAAGCGTATTACTGTCTCTACGGTTGGGGCGATGAAGGGGTTGCGTCGCTTCTTGGAGGAGAGTGAATGTCATTTAGCTTTTAGTCTGCATTCTCCCTATTCGGAGGAGCGTCTTTCGTTGATGCCTGTGGAGAAGGCTTTCCCTGCGCAAGAGGTGATAGACCTCATCCGGCAATATGATTTCTCTCATCAGCGACGGGTCTCTTTTGAGTATATTGTTTTTAAAGGGCTTAATGATGATTTAAAGCATGCTGATGCATTGGCTCGGTTGTTGCGACAGATACCTTGCCGGGTGAACCTGATACGCTTCCATGCGATCCCGCATGTGCCGTTGCAAACCTCCGATATGGCTCGTATGGAGGCTTTCCGGGATCGTTTGAACGCTAAGGGCGTGGTTTGCACGATCAGAGCCTCTCGCGGAGAGGATATTTTTGCCGCTTGCGGTATGTTGTCAACCGCTAAAAGTCGTACATTTGTGGATCATAACTAATAAGTAGAGATATGAAAATGCGTTTTTTATGTTTGAGTATGTTGATCTGCCTGATCGCCTTGGGCGCTTGTAGCTCCGGAGCGGTTATGACTCAGGCTACTGGTTTTGCCTATGAGGTGGTGGTCGTGATGGATCAAGATCAATGGAAAGGGGAGGCCGGTGAGGCCATAAAGGAAGATTTGACCGCTTCGATTGTGGGTTTGCCCCAGTCGGAACCGACGTTGAAAGTGACCTATGTGCAACCGAAAGATTTTAACGGCTTATTGCGATATGTGCGTAATATCTTGGTTATTAACATCGATCCTGCTGTCTATACCAAGACCTCGTTGGCGTATGAGGCGGATCGTTGGGCACAGAATCAGGTGGTAGTAACGCTTCGCTCGCCGGATGCGGCCTCTATCTTGGCCTATTTGGAAGAGGGACACACCCTGTCTGATTTCTTTGTGAAGGTGGAGATGCGTCGTGCGATTAGTCAACTCAAGGATGGTTATAGCACTTTGGTGATGGATAAACTGAAGGATCAGTTTGATGTGATGCTTAATGCACCCTCGAATTTTACCTATTATAAGGATACGACTGATTTCTTCTGGAGCTCAAATAACGCCAATACAGGACGTATGGATTTGGTCGTTTATTCGTTCCCTTATACAGATCCAAACACTTTTACGGTAGATTATTTAGTGGCGAAGCGGGATTCGGTCATGAAGGCTAATTTACCTGGTTCGTTTCCTGGTTCTTACGTGCAGACTGAGAAACGGGCTGGTGTCGATTATCAGGCAATTACGTTGCGAGGGAAATATTGCGGTGTGATGCGTGGCCTTTGGCGTGTGCAGGGCGATATGATGGGTGGTCCCTTTGTCAGCCTAACTCGTTTGGATGAGCAGAACAATCGTGTGATTGTTGCAGAAGGGTTTGTGTATGCGCCAGAGACGGAGAAGCGTAATTTTATTCGTCGAATTGAGGCGGCTCTTTACACACTACGTTTGCCAGGTGAGTTTGAGAAGCCGATCGATGAAGTGCTGAGTTTAGGTAAGTAAATGTAATCAATCAAGATATGGATGAACAATTGATCAAGGTGGGGGTGACTCATGGCGATATCAATGGTGTCGGTTATGAGGTGATTTTGAAAACCTTCGAGGACTCAAGAATTACGGAACTTTGTACACCGATTATCTATGGTTCCTCAAAGGTTGCGGCCTATCATCGTAAGGCCATGGATTTGCCTCCTGTGAATTTCAGTATTGTAGCTTCTGCGGATGAGGCAGGGGCTAACCGTGTGAATATCATTAATTGTATAGAGGATAATACGAAAGTCGAATTGCGTAAATCGACGCCAGAAGCAGGTAAGGCTGCTTTTCAATCTTTGGAAGCGGCAGTGGCCGATCTGCGCCGAGGTGCGATTGATGTGTTGCTGACTGCCCCAATCAACAAGCACAATATTCAGAATGCAACTTTCCATTTTCCTGGACATACTGAATATTTGGAGGAATGTTTCGCTGATTCGCAGGGCAAGGCGCTGATGATCTTATTGACTGATTCGTTGCGTGTGGCTTTAGTGACAGGTCATGTGCCTGTTTCTCGGATTGCGGAGTTTATCACGGTGCCGAATATTGTCAATAAATTGATGCTCTTCAATCACTCTTTGAAACAGGATTTCGGCATCATTAAGCCTCGCATCGCTGTGTTAGCACTCAATCCTCATGCGGGCGACGCAGGATTGATCGGAAAAGAGGAGGCGGAGATTATTAAGCCTGCGATGGAGGAGGCCGAACGGAAAGGTGTTCTTTCTTTTGGCCCTTATCCTGCGGATGGCTTCTTTGGCTCTCGTATGTATGAGAAGTTTGATGGCGTATTAGCTATGTATCACGACCAAGGATTGGCTCCTTTTAAGGCGTTAGCTATGGACGAAGGTGTTAATTTTACTGCAGGTTTGCCGATTGTTCGTACTTCTCCTGACCATGGTACCGCTTACGATATTGCGGGGCAAAATAGGGCATCAGAAGTCTCATTTCGACAAGCGCTCTATACGGCAATTGACATTTATCGCAATCGGAAGCGTTTCCAGGAAGCTACAGCTCGTCCTTTGCGTAAGCAATATTATGAGAAGGGTAGCGAAGAGAAATTGGATTTGACAAAAGAGGAATAAGCACTATTTTTTTAGCTGCGGAGCTTTCGTGCTCCGCGGCTAAAACTAACTAATAACACTCCTGAAAACACGGTCATTGCCGCAAGTACCTTTTGCCATGTCAGTGTATCCATACCGATGGCAATGCTGATAACGATTGCGATGATAGGTTGTACATAGGAATACATACTTACCAGTGTGGGACGAATAAGCTTTTGACTGATCGGTATCAAGAAGTAGGTGATAAATGTGGCACAAAAGACCAAGAAGCCTACTTCTGCCAAGAACTTGCCAGAAAGGGTTGTATAATCTATATGCAGTATCTCCGAAGCTATAAAAGGCAAGGACATGAGCGTGGCGAAAAGAAAGATCCATTTCATGAAAGTCACGACTGAATACTTGCTAATCAACGGCTTGAAAATGCCTAAATAGAGCGAGAAACAGAAACTGTTCATAAAAATCAAGAAGACGCCAATAGGTTTTGTTTGCGTTACTCCTCCTGTGGAACTGACGCTGGTCGTGATCAGATAGATGATGCCACAAAGACTAATCAATACACCACCTGCTTTTTTGAGGGTAATAGGCTCTTTTAAGACTATCGCAGCGATGCACATCGTATAGATAGGCGAGAGGGCGCTAATGATGGAACAATCCATGGGCGTAATGTCTGCTATCGCCATGAGAAATGTGACTTGCGTGAGAAAAAAGCCTAATATGGATGCAGCGAAGATTTTGGGAAAATCTCGGTTTTCTACCTTTTCTTGGGGCATGAATAAAGAAAGCAGCCAGAAAAGAGCACCAGCCCCGATGGAGCGAAGACAGAAAAGAGTAAGGGGTGAAATAAGATCGCTACGTGTGATTTCTTTGCATATCACGATATTGAGTCCAAAGATGGCATAGGCGATAAAACTGGCACCATGGCCAACGAGACTGCTTGTCTTGATCATAAACTGAATCTTTTTGATTTCTAAATGAGGCCAAAATTACTGATAGTACATTTTTTTGCCAACAAATCCACAAGCTTTAACACAACGAATGTTGTGTAATCGGTTTTGATGTGATTTATTTGAAGTAATAAAAATCTAGTGCTATGATTTATGGTTACATACGCGTTAGTTGCGATAAACAAACTGTCGAAAATCAACGATACGAGATCAATAAATTCTGTGCAGCTCTCGATATAACTGTCGATGGATGGATAGAGGAGACTATTAGTGGTACCAAAGCCTATAATAGACGTGCATTAGGTAAACTTTTGGAGCAAGTTGTGAAAGATGATCTTATTATTTGCGCGGAGTTGTCGCGCTTGGGCAGGAATCTATTCATGATCATGGAAATCTTAAATATATGTATGACTAAAGAATGCCGTGTTTGGACCATAAAGGATAATTATCGCTTAGGCGACAATTTACAAAGTAAAGTATTAGCTTTTGCCTTTGGCCTTTCTGCGGAAATTGAGAGAGACCTGATCAGTCAAAGAACGAAAGAGGCCTTAGCCAGGCGTCGGAGCGATGGTATGATCTTGGGAAGACCGAAAGGGAAACTCACCGCACGAGAAAAATACAAGCTAAATGGTAAAGAGGGCTTGATTACCGAGTTGCTTTCCTCTGGGGTGGCCAAACTCCGGATCGCTCGTATTTGTGGTGTAACCCGCAACACCTTAAACCGTTATCTGCGAACCTTTATGGTCAAGTTAGACGAGGAGAAAGTTAGTGAAGAGTAGCTTGTGTGAGGAACTGAAAGATCTTGTCTTCCTCCTCTGGATGAAACCAATGGATTTCAGGGTCATGCTTGAACCAAGTCATCTGTTTCCGGGCATAGACCCGACTGTTGCGCTTAATTTTCTCTATAGCTAAATCAAGTGTCCATTCGCCACTAAAATAATTGAAAAGCTCCTTATATCCTACTGTGTTAAGCGCATTCAATGTGCGGAAGGGATAAACTCTGCGTGCTTCCTCGAGCAATCCCTCTTCCATCATCATATCCACACGCCGGTTGATGCGGTCGTACAGCTCTTCTCGATCTCGGGTCAAACCAATCTTGATGATTCGAAAGGGTCGGCTCTTGATGGTGTTCGTACGAAACGAGGAGTAGGGTTTACCGGTCATCCGACAGATCTCTACTGCATGAATGACCCGTTTGTAGTTCTGCCGATCAACCTCCTCATAGTGTTGGGGATCTGCGGCTTTCAATTCTTCTAAGATAGGGGCAAGTCCCTCTTGGGCATACTGCTGATAGATGGCCTCGCGTATTTCAGGCGTGACGGTGGGGATATCATCAATACCCTTGCAAACGGCATCGATATACATCATGGATCCACCCGTCATAACGACATGGGGGGTCGTCGTATGAAGTTGAGCCAGAAGAGCCAATACGTCGGTCTCAAACTGGCTGGCACTGTAATAGTCTGTTAGTTTTAACGTGCCTACAAAATAATGCTTTACCCGAGCCTGTTGCTCGGGAGTAGGGGCTGCAGTGCCTATAGGTAAATCACAATAGAGCTGACGGGAGTCGGAAGAAATGATGGGTGAGCCGAATCGTTCAGCCACCTTCAGGCTTAGTTCCGTTTTCCCGACTCCGGTCGGTCCTAACAAAGTGATCAGGCTGTTCATCAATAGCGATCGTCGTCGTAGGGATTATCAAACGGACTCTCGCTCAACCCCTCGAAGCCATCTCTATCCAATTCATCCGGATCATACTCGGAGTCGCCATAGAAATCTTCTCCAATCTCTGTGTTTGCTGTTTTGGCCTCAAACTCATCAAAGGAGATCATCTGTGCGGGAGGTAATCCTTTTGATTTGCTGCAGACGGGGTGATCTAAGTCTTCGCCCGGAATGATCTCGCGCAGCTCCATGAAGAAGGCACGATCAGTCATGTAGTCGAACACGAAGAGCAATTTTTGGTGCTCATCCTCCAGCAACTCATCCAGATGGGTGTCTTCCATCACATAGTTGTCCTCGTCAGAGGTGGTATCCATCTCTACACGTGTAATCTCTGTGCGTTTGCTCCAATCCTCATCGCAGATGAAAAAGGAGGTCATTTGATCTTTAGTGTAGTTGACCGAGTCGAGAATTGCGTCATGCAACTCCAAGAAGGTGGCCTCAGAGTCAATCTTGATCTCACGTTTGAAGTCATCGACTTCATCAGACAGGATTAAAAATCTAAATAACATAAATGTCAGTATCTAATTTTTGCGTGTCAAATGTAGTAAGAATATTCCTAAAACAATTGCCCATCGTTTTGAAAAACTATGGGCAACGCATAAAAAATCATCGGCAATGTTTTCTAAAACCACGGGCAACGTTTAGGAAAAGCATGGGCAATGTTTTTCCAAACGATGGGCAATGATTCGCAAAATAATGGGTAACGTTTCTTACTCATCGATAGAGCCTCTAACGATACCTCGTTTAGAGGCTTTTATGAAGTTGAGAATCAAATCTCTCTCCTCACTGGGCTCATACTCTGTCTCAATGGCCTTGAGCGCATCCGAGTTATTCAATCCGCGGGTGTAGAGCGTGCGGTAAATATCTTGGATTAGATAGACCTGCTGGTTGGTGAATCCCCGTCGGCGAAGACCAACGATGTTGATGCCACAATAGACAATTGGATCGCGTCCAATCAAGGTATAGGGCGGAATATCTTTGCCGATGCGTGAGCCACCTTGGATCATTACGTGCTTGGAGATTCGACTAAACTGGTGCACCAACGATCCACCACTGACAATAGCGAAGTCATCGATCTCAACCTCTCCGGCAATTTGCGAAGCATTGCCAATGATGATGTTATCATGCAGCACACAGTCGTGTGCTACGTGCGAGTAGGCCATGATCAAACAGTTATTACCAACCACGGTCTTGCCCTTAGAGGCCGTACCACGGTTGATGGTGACGCACTCGCGCAGAGTGGTGTTATCACCGATTTCTGCTGTAGTGATCTCGCCTTTGAATTTCAGATCTTGTGGGATGCCAGCCACAACTGCTCCCGGAAAAATTTGACAGTTTTTCCCAATACGTGCGCCATTTAATACGACGGCATGTGGATAAAGGTGGCAATGATCGCCAATGACCACATCTTTCTCCACAACGGCAAACGGTTCGATAATGACATCTTCGCCAATCTGTGCATCAGGATGTACGACTGCAAGGGGTGAAATGTTCATCTCTTTAAGTATATGTTTTTGGTTTTATTTGTTCTTTACAATTTGTGCCATAAACTCAGCTTCGCTGACTAAGGTATCGCCCACGAAGACATAGCCCTTCATGGTGGAGATGCCTCGGCGGATAGGGGCTAACAGCTCCAAACGGAAGATCAGGGTATCGCCTGGCACCACTTTGCGACGGAACTTCACGCCATCGATCTTCATGAAGTAGGTAGAGTAACGCTCTGGTTCATCTACGGAATTCAATACCAACAGACCTCCAGTTTGCGCCATTGCTTCCACCTGCAAAACGCCCGGCATCACCGGCTCTTGTGGGAAGTGACCTTGGAAGAAGGGCTCGTTTGCCGTGATATTTTTCACGCCGACAATGTAATTGCCTCCGATCTCAATGATCTTATCAACCAAAAGGAACGGATAGCGGTGGGGCAGGAGCTCACGGATACGGTTGATGTCCATCACGGGCTCGCAATTGGGGTCATAGACGGGTGCTTGCACCTCGTTCTGCTTGATGTCCTTACGGATCATGCGTGCGAACTGATTGTTGATCTTATGTCCTGGACGGGTAGCGATGATACGGCCGCGGATCGGTTTGCCAATCAAGGCAACGTCGCCAATCACATCCAACAGTTTGTGTCGTGCCGGCTCATTGTCGAAGACCAACGGTTCATGGTTGATATATCCTAACTCGTTCAAGCTCAAGTGAGGTACGTCCATCATATCCGCTAACTTATCCAACGACTCTTGAGGCAACTTCTGATCGTAAATCACGATTGCGTTGTCGAGGTCTCCGCCCTTGATCAAATTGTTGTTGAGTAACATCTCAACCTCACGTACAAAGACAAAGGTGCGAGAAGCGGCTAACTCAGAAGGGAACTCGCTCAAGTCATTCATCGTTGCGAACTGGTTGCTCAGCACAGGCGAATCGAATGAAATCAATACGTTCACGCTGAATTTCTCATCTGGAAGGATGATCAGTGAAGCTCCGCTTTCCTCATCCTTGACCTCGATCTTATGTTTTACGATGTAGTAATCTCTGGGTGCGTTTTGCTCTACGCTACCTACCTTCTGGATTGCCTCCGCAAAATAGCGTGCGCTTCCATCCAAAATGGGAAACTCTGGAGCGTTTACCTCAATCAAACAGTTGTCGATCTCAAAAGCGTAAAGTGCGGCCATCGCATGCTCGATGGTGCTGACTTGCACTCCTCCCTTACTTAATACCGTGCCCCGTTGTGTGGCTGTTACGTTTTCTGCCAATGCGTCAAGTACGGGTTGTCCCTCCAGATCGGTACGTTTGATTTTGTATCCGTGATTCTCTGGAGCTGGATTGAAGGTAATCTCTATGTCTAATCCTGTATGTAGGCCTTTACCCTTCAATGAAAAGCTTGCGGCAAGTGTCTTCTGTTTCTGCATAGGTCTATTATTTTGTTTGTTCTTTTTTCAGTTGTTCGATCTCTCGTTGCATTTGCCCGATCATGCGATACATCTCCGGCAGTCGGTTAAAGATGGCACTGGAGCGCATAAACCCTTTCGCATTGAAAGCCGGTGCGCCCAAGAGCGTGCATTCCTCTTTCACGTCGCTGATCACGCCAGCTTGTGCGCCCAGCGTGACATTATCGGCAATGTGAATATGGCCGGCAAGTCCCACCTGCCCGCCAAACATGCAGTGGCGTCCTACCTTGGATGAGCCAGCAATACCCACTTGGGCTGCCATGACGGTATGCTCACCCACTTCAACATTGTGGGCAATCTGGATCAAGTTGTCTAATTTCACCCCTTTCCGGATGATAGTTGAATCCATCACCGCTCGGTCGATAGTCGTGTTGGCACCGATTTCTACATCGTCCTCAATGATCACATTGCCTAACTGCGGGATCTTCTTATAGCTTTCTCCCTCTGGTGCGAAACCGAATCCATCCGCTCCAATTACACAACCCGCATGCAGGATACAGTTGTTGCCTATGACGCATTGCTCATAGATCGTCGTATGGGGATAGAGAATACAATTCTCACCGATGGTGACATGATCGCCAATATAGACATTGGGATAGATACGACATCCTTTGCCGATTTGGGCCCCTTCGCCAATATAAGAGAAATGGCCGATATAGACTTGTTCGCCAACCGTAGCGGTTGGGGCAATATAGGCTGTTGAGTCCACGCCGCTCTTCTTCGCTTTCTGCTGCTCAACCATGTTCAGGAGCAGAGCTAACGCTGCATAGGCATTTTCCACACGGATCAAGGTGGCACCTACGGGTTGCTCTAACACGAAGTCATTGTTGATTAGTACGATGCTTGCCTTTGTCTTGTAGAGATAGTGCGCATACTTCAAATTCGCTAAGAATGTCAAAGTCCCCGGTTTGCCCTCCTCAATCTTAGAGAAGTTATTGACTTTGACCGTTGGATCACCTTCGATCCTACCGTTCAGGAAACCGGCTATTTGCTGGGCTGAAAATTCCATTCCTTCTTTCTTCCTTCCTCAAATTTAAATGATACCTTTTTCGTGCAGATAAATCGCCATCTCTTGCTGTACGGCCTTAGCTGCCTCGCCTGCTTTCTCGGCGAACGCCTCGCTCTTGTCCGCATAAATAATTGCACGCGAAGAGTTGACGATCAAACCACATTGGTCGTTCATGCCATACTTCGCTACCTCGGCCAGGCTACCCCCTTGCGCACCCACACCCGGTACCAACAGGAAGTGGTTGGGCACATGCTTACGGATGTCGAGGAACATCTTTCCTTGTGTTGCGCCAACTACATACATCATCTGCTCATCGGTCGCCCATTCGCTGGATTTGCGCAGCACCTTCTCAAACAGACGCTCACCCTCAGCGTCAGCGGTCAGCTGGAAGTCATGTGACCCCTTGTTGGAGGTCAAGGCCAACAAGATCACCCAAGCCTCCGGATAGATCAAGAATGGCTTTACGCTATCCTCGCCCATATAAGGAGCCACGGTCACCGCATCCACTTTGGTGTGCTCGAAGAAGGAGCGGGCATAAAGCTCCGACGTGTTACCGATGTCGCCACGCTTTGCGTCAGCGATGATGAATTGATCGGGATAGTTCTCTCGCAAATAGGCCACTGTCTTCTCGAATGCAGCCAATCCCTTCACGCCCAAGCTCTCATAGAAGGCCAAATTAGGTTTATAAGCCACGCAGTAGGCCGCTGTTGCGTCAATGATTGCTTTGTTAAAAGCAAAAATAGGATCTTCCTCGTTCAGCAAATGCTGCGGGATCTTCTTTATATCGGTATCCAATCCTACGCAAAGGAAGGATTGTTTCTGCTGGATATGCTCGAATAACTGTTGTTTATTCATCTTGCTTTGAATGATTTGATAGTTTGTGTTATAATTCAGATGCTTTTAATCGCTCAGCGTTCTCTGCCACGATGAGGTGATCCAAGCAATCCTGAATCTCTCCATCCATAAAAGCTGAGAGGTTATAAATGGTATAATTGATACGATGATCAGTGATTCGTCCTTGCGGATAGTTGTAGGTGCGAATCTTTGCGGAGCGGTCGCCCGTGGACACCATTGTCTTTCGCTTGCTGGCGATGTCGTCGAGGTATTTCTGATGCTCCTTGTCATAGATGAAAGAGCGCAAGCGAGTCAAAGCCCGTTCCTTGTTCTTGGGCTGGTCGCGGGTCTCCGTACACTCGATCAAGATCTCTTCACTGACTCCCGTGATGGGGTTTTTCCAAACATAGCGCAAACGCACGCCAGATTCCACCTTGTTGACGTTCTGTCCACCGGCTCCTCCCGAACGGAATGTGTCCCATTTGATTTCGCCCTCGTTAATCTCCACGTCAAACTCGTCCGCCTCAGGCAGCACTGCCACCGTAGCGGCTGAAGTGTGCACACGCCCCTGTGTCTCTGTGGCCGGGACACGTTGTACGCGGTGAACGCCTGATTCATATTTCAATGTGCCGTAAACCTTTTCTCCGGATACTGTGAAGATAATCTCTTTGAAGCCACCGGATGAACCTTCGCTAAAGCTGGAAACGCTGACTTTCCAACCTTTTGCCTCGCAGTATTTGATGTACATCCGATAGAGGTCGCCTGCGAACAGCGCAGCCTCGTCGCCACCCGTACCCCCACGGATCTCGACGATGGCGTTCTTGTCGTCTTGCGGATCGGCAGGAACCAGCAGCAGCTTGATCTCCTCTTCCAAGGCGGGGATCTTCTCGTTGTTCGCCTCCAGTTCCTCACGAGCCATCTCACGCATCTCCGGATCCTGCTCGGTATCTAATAACATACGAGCCTCCTCAACTCCATTGAGCGCCTGCACGTAGGCCGTTCGTGCGGCTACGATCTTCTCCAGGTCGCGGTATTCCTTGTTCAACTTCACGAAGCGCTTCATGTCGGCAATCACAGCCGGGTCGGTAATCAGCGTACCAACCTCCTCGAAGCGACTCACCAGTCCGTCTAACTTGCTCAGTAAATGATTCTCGGCCATGGATCGAAATTAATAGGTGAAGCGTCCCTTCTCGCTCTCGATGATCAACTCGTTTTTCTCTGCTTCCTCAACGAAGCCTACCACTTGGGCATCAATGCCGAAGCTCTTGGAAATCGCGATCACCTCCTCTGCGTGCTCAGGAGCGATATAAATCTCCATGCGGTGCCCCATGTTGAACACCTTGTACATCTCACTCCAATCCGTGCCACTTTGCTCTTGGATGATGCGGAACAGGGGAGGAATGGGGAAGAGGTTGTTCTTGGTCACTCGCTTATTCTCCACAAAGTGCATTACCTTTGTCTGCGCGCCTCCTGAGCAGTGTACCATACCATGGATCTCCGGGCGGAGCTTGTCTAACAACACCTTGATGACCGGTGCGTATGTACGTGTCGGCGACAGAACCAACTTGCCGGCATCAATACCTAACTCTGCGATTTGATCCGTCAGTTTCAAGCCACCGGAATAAACCAATTCATCGGGTACGGCCGCATCGTAGCTCTCCGGGTATTTTGCGGCCAAATATTTGGAGAAGACATCGTGACGGGCGGAGGTCAAACCGTTGCTGCCCATACCGCCGTTGTAGCTCTTCTCGTAAGTGGCCTGTCCATAAGAGGCCAAGCCTACAATGACATCTCCACCCTGAATATGTTTGTTGTCGATCACGTCCGCACGCTTCATGCGACAGGTCACGGTGCTATCCACGATGATCGTACGTACCAAATCGCCCACGTCGGCTGTCTCTCCACCCGTGGCGTAGCAACCTACACCCATCTCACGCAACTCAGCAAGCAACTCGTCTGTTCCGTTGATGATTGCGGAAATCACCTCGCCCGGTACCAACAGCTTGTTACGTCCGATTGTGGAGGAAACCAATATGTTATCGACCGCACCTACACAGAGCAGGTCATCTATGTTCATGATCAAGGCATCTTGAGCGATACCTTTCCATACCGAGAGGTCGCCGGTCTCTTTCCAATACATGTAGGCTAATGACGACTTTGTGCCGGCGCCATCGGCGTGCATGATATTACAGAAATCAGGATCACCTCCTAAAATATCGGGGATAATCTTGCAAAAAGCTTTTGGGAAGATTCCCTTGTCGATGTTCTTGATTGCGTTGTGAACATCCTCTTTGGAAGCGGAAACGCCTCTCAGGTTATAACGTTGATCACTCATTGTACTATAGTTTGAACCGCAAAGGTAATATATTTTTTGAGTTACTTATCTAAGTTTGAGCACATCTCCTTCCATCGGGATATAATCTGCGCTCTTTTTGTTCATTTTGTACAGACTTTTAATCTGAATGCCATATTTCTGGGCAATGTCGTGCATTGACTCGCCTACCTGCACCACATGTTGAGAATAGGGCTTGTCAGCCTTTTTCTTTTTCTTCTCCAAATAGATGATGTCGCCCTTCTCCAAGGGGAAATCCTCCGGCACCTCGTTGTACTTTCTCAGTTTGCGAGGACTGAAACCTAAGTTGGCCGCAATGTGGTCGAAGTCGTCATTCTCTTGCGCATAGACATAGATCAAGCCATGCGTGCGATAGACCTGATAGGCTGGTTGTGAGGACTTTGGCTGTGTGATCGTGCGTTTGGTCGTCTTCTTGACCACCTTCATCCGGTCGTAGCGATACAGCTCGTAATCCTCGATCACCTTGATCAACTTGTTGGCATAAGCTCGATCAGTGGCATAACCACATTTCTGCAACCCTTTGGCCCATCCTTTGTAGTCGGTCACGCGCAGCTTGAACAGGCTGGCATAGCGGGGCCTTTCGGCCAAGAACTTGGAGTGGTCGATGTACGATTGTTCCACCGTGTTGTACTTGCGAAAACATTCCCCTCGCAGGTCGTCGTCGTGATAGACCCGTGCTCCTTTCCATTCGTGGCACTTAATGCCGAAATGGTTGTTCGATCGGCGTGCCAGGTCGCTTTGCCCGGCACCAGACTCCAATAGGCCTTGCGCCAATGTGATACTGGCCGGAATCTTGTATTGAGTCTGTTGCTTGATGGCCAATGTGCCGTACGTTTTGATGTACTTTTGGTAGGAGGCCAGTTTATGTTGTCCATGTGTCTTCATCGGAAGGCCCATGAAGCAGGCTGTCAAAAGACTTAGTATGAAAAAGCGTATGCGCATTGCCCTCTTCTTTTATTTTTGCCAGATCTCCCAAGCGGCAAAAGCCTGCAAGAGCAACATTTCCAATCCATTCTTTACCACGGCCCCTTTCTCCTTGCCTTTCCGCATAAACAGTGTCTCATCCGGGTTGTACAGCAGGTCGTAGAGCAGGTGATCGCTTGTCAACAGGTCGTAGGGGATGTTCGGACAGGCGTTTACATTGGGGTACATACCTAACGGGGTGGTGTTGACAATGACGGTATATTGCTCCATAGTTTTCGGGGTAATCTCCTCGTAGGTGATGCAGAACTCTTTCGCCTTGCGAGAGACGAACGTGGCAGCGACACCCAATTGCTTTAAGCCCTGGAACACCGCTTTGGAAGCGCCTCCGGTACCCAGGATCAAGGCTTTGCGATGATGCTCCTTCAACAGTGGCTCGATGGATTGCTTGAAGCCAATGATATCGGAGTTGTAGCCTTTCAGTTTCACTTTGCCAAATAATCCTTTCGAGAACTTGATCACGTTGACGGCGCCGATCAGGCGTGCGTCCTCATCCAAATCGTCGAGGTAGGGGATCACTTGCTCTTTATAAGGGATGGTGACATTCAATCCGTTCAACTCGGGATTCTCCTTGATTACATTTTTGATTTCCTTGATTTCTGGAATCTCGAAATTGAGGTATTCGGCATCGATTTTCTCCGCTTCAAACTTCTGGTTGAAATAGTTCCTGGAGAAAGAATGGCCGAGGGGGTATCCTAATAATCCGTACTTTTTCATGATTTATGCGCTGATTTATTTGGTTCCTGTGTACATCGAACAGATCCCGAAGGCAAGGGTATGCGCTTGTGGCTCCTTGAAACCGATGCGTAGGAGCATATCCGTCATCACTTTTCCTTGGGGAACTACTTTGATAGAGGCCGGCAGATAGCGATAAGCGGCCTTGTCTTTGGCGAGTAAACGCCCGATAGATGGAATAAAAACGCTGGAGTAGCAGCGATAGAGTTGCGTCATGGGGAAACGTTGTGGCTGGGACAGTTCCAAAATCATAAGGTGCCCACCGGGTTTCATCACACGATACATCTCAGCGATGCCTTGCTCGATGCGTTCAAAATTGCGGACACCGAACGCAGCTGTGACGGCGTCAAAACGATTGTCCTCGTAGGTTAGGGCGGTGCAGTCTTGCCGCTCGAAGGTGATGTAGTCAGACAAGCCTGCCTTCTCCACCTTTTGCCGTCCTTCCTCCATCATACCCTCCGAGAGGTCCGCCCCGATAATATGGTCGGGATGGAGCTGACGTTGTAGCTGGATGGCCAGATCGCCAGTGCCTGTGGCGATGTCGAGGATCTGCTTGGGGGCAAAGGGGCGCAAATATGCGATCCCCTTTTTCCGCCAAAGCTTATCAATTCCGAACGACAGTGTATGGTTGAGCAGATCATACTTCCCGGCGATCGTATCAAACATACGTTCTACCTGTAATCCTTTTTGCTCTTCCTCATTATAAGGCAGGATGGACTCTGCGCCATAGTGTGTCATACGGTGATTGCTCAATTTATTTGTTCGTTAAATAGGCCGTTACGTTCTTCTCGATGCGATTCAGCAGGTCATCGGTCTCCTCCTTGACGAAGGTCTCGCCGGTGATGTGCTCATACAGCTCGATGTAGCGGTTGCTGATCCCCTCTACGATGGCCGGAGTCATCTCCGGAACGACCTGTCCGGGCTTTCCTTGGAAGTTGTTCTCCATCAACCACTCGCGTACGAACTCTTTAGAGAGCTGCTTCTGAGGCTCACCCTTGGCGAAACGCTCCTCATATCCCTCTGAATAGAAGTAGCGAGAAGAGTCGGGGGTATGGATCTCATCCATCAGGTAGATCTTGCCGTCGTGCTTACCGAACTCATATTTGGTATCCACCAAGATCAAACCACGTGCGGCTGCGATCTCTGTGCCTCGTTTGAACAGGGCCAAGGTGTATTGCTCTAACAAAGCGTATTCCTCGGGAGTCGCTAACCCTTTCGCCAGGATCTCCTCTTTGGAGATGTCTTGGTCGTGCTCGCCGATCTCTGCCTTTGTAGTCGGGGTAATGATAGGCTCCGGGAACTTCTCGTTCTCCTTCATGCCCTCTGGCAGTTTCACGCCACAGATCTCACGTACACCGCTCTTGTAAGCGCGCCATGCGCTACCACAGAGGTAACCACGTACGATCATCTCCACCGGGAAACCTTGGCACTGTACACCTACGGTCACCATCGGATCGGGAGTCGCCAATTTCCAGTTGGGGCAAATATCGGTGGTCGCGTCGAGGAACTTCGCTGCGATCTGGCTCAGCATCTGGCCTTTGTAGGGGATGCCCTCCGGCAAGATCACGTCAAACGCAGAGATGCGGTCGGTGGCTACCATGACCAATACTTCGTCGTTGATGTTATAGACATCGCGTACTTTCCCGTGATACACACTTTTCTGTCCGGGAAAATGGAAGTCAGTTTTAACTAATGCCTTCTTCATGACTTTTTCTTTTTAGGAATTCTATATCAGTTTTTTGATTCTTCTTTTTCTCATCAAACTTATCGTAGGCCTCCACGATGCGCTGCACCAATTTATGCCTAACGATGTCCTTCTTGGTGAACTCCACACGGCCAATGCCTTTCACTCCTTTCAGAATTTGCATGGCTTGAATCAGGCCCGAGGTGGTGGAGGGTGGCAGGTCAATCTGGGTCATGTCGCCCGTGACGATCATCTTTGCGTTCATACCCAAACGGGTCAAGAACATCTTGATTTGGTGGGTCGTCGTGTTTTGTGCCTCATCGAGGATGATCACTGCGTCGTTCAACGTGCGACCACGCATGAACGCCAACGGTGCGATCTGGATCACATTGTTCTCCATATACTCCTTGAGTTTCACAGCGGGGATCATGTCTTGCAGGGCATCATACAGCGGTTGCAGATAGGGATCGAGCTTGTCTTTCATCTCGCCTGGCAAGAAGCCCAACTTCTCGCCCGCCTCCACAGCTGGACGACTCAAGATGATCTTGCGAGCCTCTTTGTTTTTCAACGCCCTGACCGCTAAGGCGATGGCTACGAAAGTCTTGCCAGAGCCCGCCGGACCAGTAGCGAAGACTAAGTCGTTCTCCTCAAAGGCTTTCACCAAGCGTTGCTGATTCTCTGAGCGGGCGGTGATGGGTTTGCCGTTCATCCCATGGATAATCAGGTTCTCTTGCTTCACCACAGTAGGTGCTTTCCCCTTGATAATATCGACGATTACCTCTTCGGAGAGGGTATTGTACTCTTCGCAATATTTCTCCACCTCTCGAATCTTCTTGAGGAACAGTTCTGACTCCTCTTCCTCACCGATCACTTTCATTACGTTCCCTCTTGCCACGATCCGTAGTTTTGGGAATAAGGTCTTGATTAATTGCATGTTCGAGTTATTGACCCCGTAAAAAACTACGGGGTCAACGCTCTCCAAGATATAAATTCGTTCGATCATTCGCCTATCTTTTTCTTCATTGTTCCGTACGTGACGGACGCTCACTTTTTGCTTTTAAAGAAGGCAAAATTACGAAATCTTTTGCTCAGTGCATAGGCTTCGCTATTTTTTTCCAATCTTCTTACCCCAACGGATGAGGCAACGGATCGCTAAGTAAACACCACTGAGTGAAACAAAGGTGCCACCTAACATCAGGATCCACATCACGGTGTGCCATAGCCAAGGCCGCTCGGTCAATACCCGGAAGTTGAGGCTATGCAGGGCCGGATAGACCCAGTGCTGCCAGCGAGCGGGAATATCCAGGTAACGGCTGGTGCCCCGTTGGGGATGGATGTAGTAGCGGCTCTGCTCTTCGTCGTCGATGGTCACTTTCCAGACGGGTAGTGAGGCTCTGTACTTTTTAGGTAGGTAATAGGTGTCATAATGGTCGAGCCACTCCACGTGCATCTCATGCTCTGTGCCATGCACTTCCTCAATCACCTTCCGTACCTGCTCCTCGGTGAGCGCCAACGGGCGTACCTCATCCGCGGAGGCATCCACCCAATGTCCTTTACCCATGCGTTCGGATGCGAGGGCATAGATCGGGTAGGGACCAAAGGCCTCCCAGGTGAGCTGACGGGTCTCTCCCGGATAGGCAGCGATTGCCTCTCGGTAGTCCACTCGATAAGCGGAGATTGGGGGAGCCATTTTACGCATCCGCTCTTGGGGCTTGAAAGAGAGTTTGGAGGTAATGCCAAAATCTTGTACGTTAGCGAGCGACATCATGCCACTAAAAGCGAAGGTCAGTACGAAAAGCCCAAAGAAGGTACCGGCCAAATGGTGCCACTTATACCAAAATTTCTTGTAGGGGGTGAGTCCTTTACCTCTCTGGCGCGCCAAACGTAGATCTCGGATGGCTAAGTAGCCTCCTGCCAGACACATGAGACAGCCGATGCCAGAAAGCCAGATAACCACTTGGCTCCACGATTTCACGTCTTGACGCAGCGAAGTGAAGTAGATCCAGTGTGGAATAGCACCTATCCAAGCCCAAAAACGGCTCTTTTGGTCTGTGCGTTGCAACACTTTCCCACTTTTCGACGAGAGGTAGAGCTGGTGTTGCTCCTCGTCGTCGAAATAGTATTTATAGATCGGAAACTCCTGTTTCAAGCGACCGAAGGGAATCCATTGCTCCAGTTGATAGAGTGTGTCTATGCGGGCAATGGGCGCTTTCACCCAATGGGTGGCAATGCGGTTGAAATCAGGTGTGACAGGCCATGTCTGGCTACTGTCGGCAGGCAGGTCATAACTGCCCTGTTTTCCTTGGATGTGGAAACAGGGCACCCCCATATAGCTGTCTAAGGTAAGACTGCGAATGGTCTCCCCCTCGGGCAGCCGAGCGATGATTTGTTCGATAGAGGGCAATCCCTCCGGGCTTAATGGATCCATTTTCTTTAAGCGATCATAGGGGTTCACCTGCGGAAAAGAGTGATAGATCATCACCAATCCAGAGAAGAACCAAACGAGAAACAAGATGCTGAGCAGTGTGCCCAGCACCTTGTGGATCCATAGCATGAGCTTGGTAAATGCAACCATAATAAGATCAGTTATAGAGTAACTTGCAAAATAGAATATTAAAGTTTATACGAAATGGCTACTTGGAAGTTGCGTGGCATACTGGGCACTAACTGCTGTCCCAACGCCTGATTGTAGTAATGATTATCAAACAGGTTGTTGAGGTTGAAGGTCAGGTGCACGTTGTTGCGCAAGAGGTATGACAGACCGAAATCGGTAATCCAGTAGGCATCAAACCAGGTGCTGTTGGTTGTGTTTCGATAGACCTTGCCCGTATAACTGCTACTTAAGTGAAACTCCAAGTCCTTGAAAAGGCCGCGAGGGATGGTGTAGCTACCGTAGGCATAGAAGTTCTGGTTCGGGATGTTGGCCTGCCAGTTGCCTTGGGTGCTGTTGAGGTTCTCCTTCGTGGCTGTGGGATCATTGCCATAAACGGCCTCAGCCAGCACTTTATCTTTCACCTCCGCCATCTCTCGGATCTTGGAATCGTTGAATCCGTAACCCAATGTGAGTACTAAAGTGCTGGTGGGCGAGAAGGTAACATCGAAGTCGAAACCTTTGGAGTCTTGTGCGCCCACCTGTCCGATTACACGCATGGTGGTCATCTCGCCATTCACCTCCTCTTGGTAGTTGCTGGTCAATGTGGCCGTACTGTTCATCTTGCGGATGTAGAACAGGCTGGCGTTGGCCGTCAACCACTGGTTGAGCTGATACTTCACGCCAACCTCGGCTTGGTAACCCTTCTCCGGCTTGAATACCTCCTCGTTTTTCGTCGGGGTGAAACGCTCACCGTTGGCATCCACATAGACTACGTTGTCTTGGTAGAAGGTGCGGATTGGCTTGAAGAAAGAGGCGAAAGAGGCATAGAGCGACGTGTTGGGGTGGGGCAGATAAACCGCACCAAAACGATAGGTCAATGCCCGGTTCTTAATCCGATTGAAGGTGCCATGCTCTTCGTACTCGCGTTTGCCGGATGGCGTAGTAGCAGAGGCTGACATGTAACGGAAGAAGTCGTAACGCAGGGCGGCAAGTACCTTCCAATGCTCTCCTAACTCCAAGAGGTCTTGGGCGTAGAGGCTGTTGGCGTAGTGATGTGTCACGGTTGCCTTCGAGAACTGGCTGGTCATGTAGCCCATACTGTGCGGGTCATATACGGAGACATGCGAGTAGAGACCCGGTCCCTGCACATCCACACCTAAATTGTAGCCACTATAACTGGTTCGGTTAAGTGCCACTAACGACCATCCTCCCATGTAGTTGTGACGAATCTCGCCGGTCGTGGCCTTGCCGCTCAGCTCCAAAGCGTTGCTGATGGTCTTGGCGATGTGCGAGAACCGCAGCGGATAGGAGAGGTAAACCGTATCGAGGCAGATGTAGCGTTTCTTGCCGCTCTTCATATAATAATGGTCATAGATGGGGTCGTCGCTCTCCAAATAATCCAATGCCTCCGTGCCGAAATAGTTGATGTCATCACTCGTGAAAGAGAGACGATCCATCAGCTTCATGCCGTTGTCGAAGGTGTGAGTATATTGTCCGCTGACGTTCCAGCTATGGTTCTTCATGAAGTCGGACTCGTTGTTGTAACGTGCCTCCCGATCCAAGCCGGGCAGCATGTCGTTCTTATGCAGATAAAGTTGATCGTTGGAGGCGTTATAGACATCGTTGGCCATCAGGTCGGGCAGACCAATCTCCGTGCCGTAGAAGTCGCGGCTGAATCCACCTCGAACGCCCAATACATCGTTGTTGCTCAATTTCGCTTCTAACGCCAAGTAGCCGGAGAAGCGACTGTTGCCATTGTTGCGCCAACCCTCTTGGTCGGAGTAGTTCACATTGGCATAATAGTTCACGGGGCCAATCAATTTGCCTCCCATGCCTAATGTCGCTTCCTTGTTTTCATAGCTGCCATACGCTAAGCGGGCATTGACCGTAGGCTTTGCGCTGGGCGATTTACGTACGATGTTGAGGATGCCACCTACAGCGGAGTGGCCATAGAGCACGGAGGCCGGGCCTTTCAGCAATTCAATAGACTCTACACTCGACAGGTCGCCGATAGGGTAGGAGTTGTTAATGGCCGAACGCTCGTCACGCACGCCATCGACCATCATCACCGCATGGTCGAAACCACGTACGGAGATCTGCTGGAAAGCACCGTAGCTGGTTTGGATGCGGATGCCCGGCATGAAGCGGACAGCGTCTTGCATGTTGCGAATGCCGCGCAGCTCCAGGCTGGTAGCGTTGAGGTTGCTCACTGAGATGGGCAGGTAGGTCATAGGCACGTCTAATTTCGTGATTTGAGGGCGTGCTTTGTAATGCGCAGTGGTCACTACCTCCTGTAAGTTGAAGGTGGTATCTGCGAAGTTGGTATATGCTTTTTTCTCTTGGGCTTGTGCGAAGAAGATCGACAGGCAAGCCAACGGAATCAGTTTCGTGATTGTTCTCATATTACGATTCTTGATAGATAAGTGGTTTTACTGATTATTTTGGATAAAAGCCTTCTTCTCCTCGGCGGCACTGCGCCAAGGAGCAGCAGCTGCTGCGGCTGCTTGGGCATGGTCGATGAATAGCTGACGGATAGCAGCATTTTCGCCTAAGCCCTCCATGAGCGGCTCCACCTCATAGCCCTTGGCTGTTAAAGCCTCTTTCCACTCCACGGCGATGTCGTTGTTCGCATGATCACCTGCGACGAAGAGGAAAGGGATCAAACGGATCTTCTTACGTCCGGAAGCTTTGACCAACGCCTCTGCCGTCTCCATCGTGGGGTAGCCCTCGATCGTCGCCACATGTATATCCGCATGGCCTGTGGCCTTCAACATGTAATCCAACATGGCATATTGGGCGGTGTTGGGGGAGGAGGTGCCGTGTCCCACGAAGATCGTAGCGCCTCCCTCTAAGGCTTTAGGAACCAATGCCTCTATGACACGTTCGTAATCCTCCGGGCTGTACAGCAACGGTTTGCCAACTCGGATTTGCTTGAAGTGGGCACTCATCTGCTCTACCTCTTGGCGTAAGACGGTGATCTCTGTGCCGTCGATGATGTTCGATGATTGCACCAGTACATGCGTGAACCCTTCTTGCTGGAGTGCCTGCAACGCCTCCACCGGATTCTGCTTCTCGATACCTCTTGCCTTCAACCGTTTGATCACGATGCGTGAGGTATAGGCCTCCCGTTGTTCTATGCCGGGAAAAGCTTCCCGCATCGCTTCGTTGAGCGCTTCATACGTTTTCACCCTCGTCTCGTCGTAGGTCGAGCCGAAATGTACCATCAAAACAGCGCCCTTCTCTCCAGGACGCAAATGGCCGAATAGCGCATCTTCCGCCTTCGGCAAGGCTTGCGCACCTATGCAAAAGCATAAAGCAAGCCACATGAAAAAATACTTCTTCATTGTATAAATATGCTGTTTTGTAAAAATAGTCCTGACCCCGGGATTATCGTTTTACTTTACAGCTTAGGCAGGTTTCCTGACTTTCCCTTGGAGAGTTCGCCTTCCCGTCTGCCGTTGGGCAGACAGTGGCAAAAGAGTGGATAACTCTCCACCTCATTTAGGGATTTACAGTAGCGGGCACTGTCCCGGATTCTCACCGGATTCCCTCTTCATACGCTTCTTGTCTGACCTAAAAAGCGCATCACCTAAGCGGGGACAAAGGTAGAAAAAGTTTGACAACTTCCCCAGTAAGACAAAAATTTTTTCTCTGTTAAGGAAAAATAGTTGCGTAATGGGTGAAATTGGATGGCACGCCACCCCGAAAGGAATGGCCGTGAAAAGGCGTGGTCAGAACGACTGCTCGTCGATGACCTCGCCATCCTTATCCACTGCCCGCCAGTGGGTGATGTTCCGGGCTTCAGAGGAGATAGTCACACCGCATTTGGTCACGGTGCGTCCGTCAGCTTCGTAGGGGATGGCATAGCCCTTGGAGTCTATCTGAGCCAAGGCATGATCCACCGTGTCGTCCACCTTCAGTTCGAGCACATAGATGTCGTTCCGGGTCTTGATCACCACGTCGGCCCGGCCGAGCACGCTCTTCACCTCCGTATCGACCTTGCTGTTGAGCAGGGAGAACACCACATACATCAGCAACTTGTAGAACGCCTCCTTTTTCTTCTTTGCCATCCACTCCTTGCGGGTGATGATGTCGTAGGGCAGGGAGGCGATGTAGGAGCGGAGTTCGGTCAGTGCCGAAGGCAGGTCGCCCCGTTTCAGGGCACGGGCCATGGCAAGAATGGTGGCATTTCTGTCCCAATCGGGTATATCCATCAAATAGTTTGTCAAGCTATACACCATGCCCTGGCGCACCTCGTAGTTGGGGAAGTGAAGTACATAGACATCATCCTCCTTATTATAATAATCAATGGTCAAGTAGCCACTCTGATAAAGCATCGGGACAGGTGTCGAGGCGTTTTCGCAGGGCACATTGAACTCCTCCAACGACAACTCCACACCATCAAAGTCGAGGGGGTTGAAGCCGGGGAAATGTTTGAGATGCTCGATGAGCGATGCCGATGTACCCGACTCAAACCAGTAGTGACTTGTAGCCCTGTCGTTGAGCGCATTCAAAAGGCTATATGGAGCATAGACATCCTGACTGTTCTCGGAGAAATGATAGCCGTCATAGTTCTTCTTGAGCACGGCGTATGCCTCATCTATGCTAATGCCAAGACCCTCGGCATAATCCTCCACACAAGGACGCAAGACGGTGTTGAGCTCTTCCTGGGTAATGCCACACAGACCTGAATAGTCATCTATTAGGGATATCTGATTCAGGTTGTTCAGATCCGAGTAAATGCTCATCAGAGAATACTTCGTGACTCCAGTGATAAATACAAACTTCAGATAGGCACCCTCATCCTTCAGCACCTGATAGAACTCACAGAGCATCATGCGCATGGCTTCCAATTGCTCCGTGTCGTAGAGCAATCGCATGGCGGGTGCGTCGTACTCATCGATAATAACGACCACACGCTCGCCCGTCTTTTCACAAGCCCTATGGATCAAGCCACGGAAGCGGTCACCTGGAGTTCCCTCTTCCGGATTGCGCCCATACAGTCGTTCGTAGTCGGCAATAAAGTTTTCCAGTTTTGACTTCGCCTCGCTCACCTTAAGGTTCTTCAGCCCGCTCATGGTGAAATGCAGCACGGGATAGGTCTTCCATTCCTGCTCCAAGTCCATGATCTTCAATCCTTCAAACAGCTCTTTTTGGCCTTGGAAATAAGCCTTGAAGGTATTGCACAACAACGACTTGCCGAAACGGCGGGGACGGGCAAGGAAGACATACTGATACTTGTTGACCAGGCTATACATCATATCTGTCTTGTCAACATACACTTTGCCATCTTCACGAATTTGCTGAAACTGGTCGGTATCTACGGGGTACTTGAATCGGCTCATATCGTCAGTATTTTATCAAAAATACACTTGTCACGCTTCAAAAGTACGAAAATCAAACGATACTTCCAAGAAATAGAGCAGAAATGGTTCAGCCGATATGTCAAGCTGATAACTGTTTTTTTGAAAAATAGGAGACCAACATCGTTTGGCAAGGGGGGATATACAAAATTCATGCAGGCAACAGGTAACAAGGCAACATTTTAAGTGTGGTAAGCGTGAAGTATAAGAGTTTCGGATTTAGGTTTTATGCAGTCTGAGCGATCAGTTGCATGGCCTTGAGCCTGCGGTTATCCCGTATAATTTGCTCCATCAATTCGTTCTCGTCAATGGTAAAAATCTCAGCCACGATTGCTATTACATCAATAATGATTGACCAGATCTTTTCCACGACGGTGAGCTCGTGTACGCCTTCATATATATCGGCGAACAATCCTCCAATGGTCTCTTCACCATGCTCTTCAGGCGCTCAAGCTTGGATACGAAATACTCTTCCTTGCGTTTTTCGGTCTGGCAGTCTCTGTCACGCTTGCGGTTGTAGCGCCTCTCGCGCTGCCGGGCCGTAAGACCTTGTTCCTTGCCATCGACCTTCCCTCTCTCGCCGTGAATCGAGAAGTCCACGACAAATTGAGAGCGGCCGTCGCTCCAGCACAGGGCCAGCAGCTTGTAGCCGAGAATGCACCGCTGAAACACGTGCGAGAATATCTTGCCAATACACTCCATCCTCACAAGCGGAAGTTCACGACCGAAAGGGCTGGCTTCCAAGTGGTGAAAGACCCGAAAGATAGGTCTAAGCTCGCACTTGCCATCAACGGGCAACCGATTGGCGAATGGTTCAAGGAGCAGTTTTGCAGACTGTTCTCATTCGTTAGAAAGACTGTCGAGCCGCTCAGGAAAGGCAATAACATGGGATTATAAACAATGCCAACGAGAGGATAGCAAGTTTGTGTTTCGGGCCTCGGACACTATGTGCAGTATTTCTTCTGGTTCTTCTTTGGTAAGCATTCGATTAACCACAGTGCATCCATTTCGGCTCATTCAACGGACATAAAAAAGGGATCCCCGCAAGGATCCCTCCAAAGATCATACATCTCATAGCCAAGGCTGTGGTTCTGTATATCTTTACA